>ERZ835880.103-NODE-103-length-98859-cov-7.844106_pt1 | contig 98859 bp, 76 predicted proteins | sample MGYA00519944_ERZ835880 | MGnify/ENA primary metagenome ERZ835880 (study PRJEB31850, sample SAMEA3708787) | human gut metagenome | biome: human gut; feature: human-associated habitat; material: faeces | place: China | collected 2014 ... | reverse complement strand
TAATCTCCTTAACACCTGTGACAAATACCTGAGAGATTGTTTTCATCATTGACCAGCCATGATCAATGCCGATTACTTCTAACTTGTTATTCATATGTTTTGCACATCCTTTCTTCTTAAACAGCCACTTGAACATCTTAACCACCTACTTTCCTATCAGCTTTCGCATACAAGGAAAACAATAACCATTCCCTTGATAATATGGACATCCGACACATTCCGTCGGAAGTTTCTGTTCTTTTTTCTTAGATGGTTTACAACATGTTCCATTGGCACATCTGTTGTTATGTCCCCAGAAGAATCTACAATGCATACAATCTTTTAATTCTCTTTCAAGCTTTTCTTCTGGAGATACAAACCTGCGTTTCTTATGCTTATCTCTTTTTTCAACTGTTCCCACCAGAGCTCTCCTCCCTTCCAAGGAGTGATTGCTCTCTTATCTGTTCCATTGTCCTGTCCGACTCTCCTGCCGTCCTAGCTAACGAATACAATACGATAAGAACAATAATTATTAATGCTATGCTAAATCCCATCACCACTTTATCCTCCTTCAAATTAGTTGCCATATAGACAGAATTTGAATTTGGAAGTGATATAGTCTACATGGCTATGCTTAACGCTAAGCATGTAGGTACACGCCAGTCTTCTAGACTCCTATATCGCCCCGTGTACAAAGAGGTGTTCTCACCTCCGGGAGTTACAGACGAGCCACAAAATGTGTTTCACGACGCCCTTCTGAATTATCAGAAGCACTATCTCCTCTTTTAGCCTTTTGAGGATAAGGACGAACTTCTCGCCCTCTGTGGTTGATTATCCTTACGCAACATGTCGAATCCTTTTTCCAGATTTCCATCCAACTTCTCACCCTTCATCTTTCGATCCATCAGGCTACTAATATGATAGCTGTGACTTTCATCTTCCAGGTACATGCCCCGTAAATTTACTACCTACAGATACTCTGCAGTGCAAACTACTTTGCAAATCTGTAACTGATTATTAAATTGTTCATCCCAAGTTTTTCTTGGAATGTCCATATATTACATTAGTTTCTATAATGCCGAAAGTGACAATCACGGGTCTTTTTTATCAAAACAGGTACTATTGTGGTCTTTTTTATCTTCGCTTGACAATTTATTCCAAATATGTTTGGGCAATGGTCTTGTTGGTTCCTTAAATTTCTCCAAATACATTTCAAAAATATCTGTATTAATCAATGCTGAATTTCCAACCTTATATACTGCCCCTGCTTCTGAAGCCAAAACCATAATCCTTGATTTACTTATGCCATAAATAATGGCTCCCTCAGTAGCATTTACATATTTTTTCATAATGTCTTTTGTATCTGAATAGAACTTATATGAGTTACTCATTCAATTCACCTTCTTCCTGTCCGTATAACGGCTCTTTCAAAGGTCTTACAGGTTGTCTGAATTGCTCCATGTAATTATCAAATATTTCTAAATTAACCAGTACAGTCCCTCCTGTCCCCTCATTTATTTTATATGTAGCACCTGCTGCTCTAGCCAGCTCGATAAACCTATGCCTTCCAATACTGTATATAATTGAAGCTTCTCCAATTCTCGCAAACTTTTTGATTATCTGCTTATTTGTTCCCGGCACTTTATATATGTGTTTCATAAACTCATCAAACCTTTCCTTTTTTACCAAATGAATACGGGTAAGCTTGTATAAAGAACTTGCAGCCTTAGCTATATATTCAGTTTCCTCAACACTAAATCCATATTCATGAGCCACCTCTTCGACCCTTATGTATCTTTTTATTACCTCCCCACCATGAAGGTAAGCCCTAACATCCGGCTGTAATTGTGTTACCATCCTTTTCACCTACTTATAAAATTCATCATCAACTATATGGAATGTCTCAAGGTACTCATCAAATATTTTTAAATTCACAAGTACTAACTGACCTAACTTATAGATTGCTTTGGCATCCTTAGCCCTTTGCATAAACTTTGATACGCCCATATGATACATTTCTGCTCCTTCGCTATATCTTACAAACTTTGTATTACCATTCTTCTTAAATTCCTGATATGCCTTTGTGTGTTCCATGCTATTCTCCTTTCGGTATTTCAATTGTTCCTATAACGCAAAAAGAGGACATCTTCTAAATTTCTTTAGAAAATGTCCTCTAAGTAATACAATCTTTAATTTTTCAGACTAAGCAATCTATACTAACCTGTACTAATCTTTTTTTGACTATGCCAAAAATTGGTCAAATCTTGGTCAAAACCCCTTGACCAACTATATATTTTAGTACATCCAAGCTCTGAAACCCTTGATTTTCCTGCATTCCTACTTATCAATAGACTTCATCGTCGGGAACAATAACACATCCCTTATCGCTGCACTATCTGTAAGCAACATGCAAAGTCTGTCAAGTCCGTATCCGATTCCGCCTGTTGGTGGCATTCCAAGTTCGAGTGCATATAAGAAATCTTCGTCTGTATGCTCTGCCTCGTCATCCCCTGCATCTGCATTAGCATCCTGCTGTGCAAAACGTTCTCTCTGATCGATTGGATCATTGAGCTCTGAATATGCGTTACACATCTCCCATGTATTACAGAAAAGCTCAAAGCGCTCTACTTTTGTAGGGTCTGTTGGTTTCTTCTTTGTAAGTGGGGAAATCTCTATTGGATGGTCAGTGATAAATGTAGGCTGTATAAGTTCTTTCTCACAATATTCCTCAAAGAACAGGTTAATAATGTCACCTTTCTTGTGACGTGCTTCATATTCGATATGATGCTCGTCTGCAAGTTTCTTAGCTGCCTCATCACTTTCAACCTTATCAAAATCAATGCCTGCATATTTTAAAATCGCCTCATTCATTGTCATTCTTGCAAATGGCTTGCCAAGGTCAATTTCAACACCATTGTATGAAATCTTTGTTGAACCTACCACTTTTTCTGCCAGATAACGGAACATTGATTCTGTAAGTTCCATCATTCCTTCGTAATCTGTATATGCCTGATAAAGCTCCATAAGTGTAAACTCTGGGTTGTGTCTTGTATCTACTCCTTCATTACGGAATACACGTCCAATTTCGTATACTCTTTCAAGCCCACCTACTATAAGTCTCTTTAAATATAATTCTAATGAAATACGAAGCTTTACATCTTCATTGAGCGCATTATAGTGTGTTTCAAACGGTCTTGCTGCTGCACCACCGGCATTAGATACAAGCATCGGTGTTTCTACTTCCATGAAATCTCTTGATGCAAGGAAATTTCTTATTTCTTTCATCATAAGCGATCTCTTTACAAATACGTTTTTACTTTCCTCATTCATAATAAGGTCAATGTATCTCTGACGATAACGTACATCTGTATCTGTAAGACCATGGAACTTCTCTGGTAAAATCTGAAGTGATTTCGATAATAATGTCAATTCTTCTGCATGTATGGAAATCTCTCCTGTTTTTGTTCTAAATGCATAACCTTTTATGCCATAGATATCACCTATATCTGATTTTTTAAATACAGCATATGGCTCTTCTCCAATTGAATCTCTTGACACATATATCTGTATTTTTCCTTTAAGATCCTGAATATTACAAAATGAAGCCTTTCCCATTACACGCTTAAACATCATACGACCTGCTACCGATACCTGAATAGGAGAGGCATCCATTATCGCTCTTCTTTCGTTGTAATCATCATTTATTACTTTACGAGCTTCTGCTTCATCCATTCCCTCTGTATCAGGCTTAGCTCTGCCTGCAAGAAGTTTCTCTTCATGTGCTGTGTAAAGCTCTTTTACTTCATCCGAATGATGCGTCTGATCATATTTTGTAATCTCAAATGGATCATTGCCCGCTTCCTGTAATGCGGCAAGTTTCTCTCTTCTAACTTTCAAAAGCTGATTTAAGTCCTGCTGTGTCTGTGGTTTATTCTGCTGTTGTGCCACTTTTATTGCTCCTTCCGTTCTTTATCTGCTTACGCTTATTACTTCGTATTTTATCATCTCGCCATTTGGTGTCTCAATTTCAATAACGTCACCCTTCTTTGCACCTATAAGTGCTGCTCCGACAGGTGATTCATTTGAGATTTTATTGTTAAGGCAGTCAACCTCAGTTGAACCTACAATTTTATACTCCATCTCGTCACCAAATTCTATATCTTTAATTTTTACTGTAGCACCTACATTTACCTTGTCGGCATCTCCCTCATCGTGCTCTACTACTTCGGCATTTTTAAGGATATTATCTATCTCTTCAATACGTGCTTCAATATCACGCTGCTCATCTTTTGCAGCATCGTACTCAGCATTCTCCGATAAGTCTCCCTGCTCTCTTGCCTCTTTAATTTTCTGTGCTACTTCTTTTCTTTTATTTAATTTTAAATCATTTAATTCATCTTCCAGCGCTTTAAGACCTTCACGGGTCATAAGATTTTTCTTTTCAGCCATCTTAAATCCTCCATAAATTCATATTCATATCGCTTGATTATACTGCAAACTCGCTATTTAGTCAACTATAGCATTTTTGGGGCTACTCCCAAACGCCCTCATTTCTGCTTCCTGTAGCAACTGCTCCATCATCATAGCTTGTTCTGAATGGTGCCGCAGGTATGCCGTTCTTACCATAAAGAGTAACTTCTGCATAATTTGTCCAGCAATATCTTGCATATTTTGGCTTTTCAACATCTTCTGCCGATACTACAATCGTGTTTCCACAAATTTCAGCACTTGCAACATAATATTTTTTATCGTCACCGGCAATTTCAAATCCTGATAATTGCTGTCCTCTGCATTCCATTCCGCCATCTGCATGCTCAAAATGAAGTATCATCTTGTTTTTATCTGTTTCATATGAGTTATAAACAGGTCCAAATGCACTCTTTTCATTGTTCTTTTTATATACATGATAAAGTGCCTGCTCGCAAAGTCTTTCCCCTACAACATCTTTTTCTACCGGATGGATATTTCCGTATTCGCCCTTGTCAAGTATAACTGCAATTCCCGTATTTTTTACAGTTTTAAAAAGACGCATCTGTGCTTCTCTTATGAACGGCCAGTTGTGATAATCAGGCTCCCCGTCATTTTTAAACATAGGAAGCTGAACACACATAAACGGAAGTTCATCATCTCTCCAGTCATGGCGCCATTGTCTTACAAGTGTAGAAAGCAATGTATAATATGTATAAGGCATATGGTCGTCTTCCTCACCCTGATAATATAAGAAACCTCTCAATGTGTAAGGCATTACTCTTTTTAACAATGATTCATACAGTCCGCATGGTCTTGTCTCATTCCTTGGTCCCATCGGTCCCGGATACTGATTTTCTCCAAAAAGACTTATCGCCTCATCCCATGTAGGATTCTCTGCTGTTTGATAATAATGTCCCACATTTTTATCAAACTCTGCCTGATATTTAATATAATCTTCTCTCGCTTTTATGTACTCTTCAATATCCTGCCCCTTAACTGCCTTGTCATATTTATCAAGATATGGTTGTAAAAGTGTCTCCTGTTCCATAAATTCCCTGCTTGTCCAGCATGAAGCAGAAGTTCCTCCCCAGTTACATCCGATAATTCCAACTGTAACTCCAAGCTCTTTTGAAAGTTTTTTTGCAAAATAATATGCAACGGCAGACCATTTCTTACATGTATCCGGTGTACAATGCTGCCACTCACTCTGCTTTTCTGCCTCTGATAATTCTTCGCCTACCCATGATACTTTTGGTGTATAATAATATCTCACGCCCTCGTCTTTTACATTTGCACAAACTTCTTTTCCGTTCTTGCTGTTTTGAAGTTCAAATTCCATGTTTGACTGACCTCCGGCAAGCCACACCTCACCGAGCATTATATCAATATATTTCTTTGTCTCATTTCCATCTGACACCTCAAGTTCATATGGTCCACCTGCTTCCATCGGTGGAAGCTCTATTTCCCATTTTCCGTCTTTTACATCCGTACTTATTTTATTATCACCTATAACTACTGTAACACTCTGTGCATCGCTCTCTCCCCAAAGCAATATATTTTTTTCTCTCTGAAATACCATATGATTACTAAATATAGCCGGTAATCTTAACATAAATTTTCCTCCTGCATAATTAAAATCAGATACACCTAAAATTAAATCTTTGATATATTAGTTGCACCAGTACAAAACACTGCTTACATAATAATACATTTGTTCAGAAATATAAAGTTTTTTTTAGTCACCGTAACAATCTGTATCAAAAAAATCATATGTTAACAGCAGTCATAACAAAAATAATTCCTTTTTTACTTGTCCTTGTCACACTTTCAAATATAGGTTATAATTAAATATATTATGATGCAGGGAGGCGGGTATAAATGAAAAAGATAAATTTTTTTAGTAAAATCCTTACCGGGATTATCACTGTTGCCATCGTCGCTGTTGTTGCCTTTTTAGCTCTCAACAATAGAAAGACAAAACTTTACAGCGATTCGTCAACCACCGGTAATACAGCTTGTAACCTTTTAAATGGCGGTCTCTTTACGCAGGCTGACAATGTTATCTATTTTGCAAATCCTAACGATAACAATAAACTTTACAAAATGAATGCAAATCTCACAAAAATCCAAAAATTATATAACGATAAAGTAAGTTATATAAATGCCGCCGGCAATTACATTTTCTATACCAGAAGAAATGATAAATTAAAAAGCACCGGCAATGCCTTACTTTCATTAAGTACAACGGGGCTTTTCAGAATTACTAAGAACGGAACTGACCTCGGCAGACTTTACGAAAACCCTACTCAGGTTGCCTGTCTTTACGGAAATAATATCTACTATCAGCATTATGACCAAAAAAGAGGTCTTGAACTTTACTCAACAAAAATTGACGGTTCAGAGAGTAAAAAACTTAAACCTGAAGCTGTTGCTCCTTATTCCGTATCCAACAACACCATTTATTATTCTGGCTGGAATAGAGAGCACCAGATTCATTCCATGGATATTGACGGTGGAAATCAACGTGTGATTTATGATGGCAATTGTACTTCAGTTGTTAAAGTCGGTGATTATATTTATTTTCTTGATATGGATAAAAATTATAATCTCTGCCGTGTCGCCCTTGATGGCGGAACACCTGAAACAGTCATCAAGAATAAACTTGCCACATACAATATTACCAATGACGGAAATATAATCTTCTACCAGATTGATGACGGACAGAAAAACGGAATTTACATGTATGATTTAAATTCCGGAACCAATTCTCTTATCGCATCCGGTGATTATAATTTTATACATATTATTTCCGATTATGTTTTTTATGAAAAATTTGATGGAAGTACCGCCTATTATTACAACATGTCAAATGGTGATACCAAAGTATTTAATCCTAATATTGAAAAAGATTCAAACTAAATAGCAAAAACAAAAAGTACAGAGCTGTTTTGATATTTATCCAAAAAGTTCTGTACTTTTTATGGTTCTATATGTTTTAAATATTACTTACTACAATATTACTTGCTGCAATCACATCTACGTTATCACTTCCAATATTCCCTGTTCATCGTACATGCAAGTACCATTTTTCTCGGAAGCTTATCATAATTTTTTCCAAGTTTATAGCCAATCAGTCTGAAACCACATTGCATCATAAAATAAATTGTCTTAATAAATTTTCCTTTTTTCATAAGATACATTATAACTTTTTTTGCATAACCTGCACCTTCTTTTTCAGAAGATATTTTGTCAAAAATTTCATGATATTGTCTCTGCGATACACCCAAATCAAAACTTCTTACAAATTGCTGTTTACATGTATAAGAATGTGAATGTATTACTTTAGCATCTGCCCGATATGCAACACTAAAACCAGCCTGCATCTCTTTATATGCCATTATCATGTCTTCATTAAAAATGGTTTTCTTGACAAATCCGCCAAGTTTTTTATACACATCAAGTCTGTACATTGCACATACATCTGAACAAAAATATGTCTTTATTCCAAGTCTTTTTTCATCTTTTTTTGTTTTAACAACACTCTCAGGCGGATAGTTTGTCTCTCTGGTCATGCGTTCTATCTCATCGGCATCTTCTCTTGCAAGCTGTCTTGCATATGATATTCCGACTTTTCTGTCATCAAATGCCTTTAAAAGATTTTCAATCACATACTCATCATAACATACGGCATCCTGCGTCATAAAAAGGACATAATCGCTCTCTGCCATCAGTGCACCATAAGCTCTTGTTGCTCCGTGATCAAAATCAGCTTTTTTTATCGGATGAACAGAAATTATATCAGCAAGTTCTTTACTGCACTTTTTTATATCAAATAATTTTTCATCTTTTTTTTCAATTGTCTGCAAAAGATATATATGCTCAGGTCTTTTACTCTGTTTATACAACTTTTCAAGCATTGACGCAAAATCGTTTCCTGCTTTATATATCGGTATAACAACATCTACACTGCTTCCCATTTTTCACGCCTTTCCTCTCTCTGCTAAAAGCTTTCCGACAACCTCAACGGCATTCTGAGCATCTTCTGAATAACCGTCTGCTCCGATTTCGTCGGCAAATCCCTGTGTTATAACTGCCCCGCCTATAATAACAAGCGTATCCATATTATTTTCTTTCACAAGATTTACAACCTTTTTCATCTCCATCATAGTTGTTGTCATAAGTGCAGAAAGACCGATTATATCTGCATTATGCTCTTTTGCGGCTTCTATTATAGTTTCTGCCGGTACATCTTTTCCGAGGTCGATAACATCATATCCATAATTCTTGAGCATAAGTACAACAAGATTCTTTCCGATATCATGTATATCGTGCTCAACCGTTGCCATTACTATTGTTCCTAAAGGTTCTTTATCCTTATTCTGTGCCAGAACAGGCTCTAATACACCTATTCCAAGTTCCATGGTTTCGGCACTTGAGATAAGCTGCGGCAGATAATAAATCTGTTTGTCAAAAAGTTTTCCGACATGTGTTATGGCAGGTATAAGGCTTTTATCGATTATATCCTGTGCAACGGCGCCATTTTCAAGTGCCTCTTTTACAAGTTCTTCTATCTTTTTGCTTCTTCCCTTTACAACAGCCTCAAAAAGTTTATCATCTTTTGGCACATTACTGTCAATATCAGTCGCTGAAGCTGCAGTTCCACCTGATACCTTAACCTGCGATGCATCTATATCTCCCGAAAGTACAGAAAGCTTCCTTCCGGTAACCCTGTTTATGTATCTTGTGTCTGATTCAGGTTTATTCATAAGAAGGTCTGCGGCAAACATTGAGTGCATCAAAAGATCCTGTGACGGATTTGCTATCGCCATGGTAAGACCATGACTTATCGCTATACTCATAAAACTGCTGTTTACAAACATTCTCTCAGGCAATCCGAAAGAAATATTTGAAAGCCCGCATGCTGTTGCAACTCCTATATCATTTTTGCAATATGAAATAGTCTCCATTGTTTCTTTTGCGGCATTTCTGTTTGCTCCGATAGTTGCAACTAGGCCATCCACTACCACATCCTCTTTTGTAAGACCAAATTCATATGCTCTCTCCAAAATTGTATGTATAATTTCTTTCTTCTCATCAATATCTTTTGGAAGTCCCACCTCAGATAAAGGAAGCAAAATAAACATTGCTCCGTACTTTCTCGCTACTGGGATAAGTTTTTCAAATTTTTCAGGTTCCAGAGAAATTGAATTTATCAATGCTCGTCCCGGATAAATTCTAAGTGCTGCCTCAACAACAGACGGATGACTCGAATCAATTGACAACGGAAGATTGCTCACAAGTGTAAGCTCATTCACGCATTTAAGCATCATTTCCTTTTCATCAATACCGTTCATACCCATATTGACATCAAGAATTGATGCTCCAAATTCTTCCTGCGACTCAGCCATCTCACAGACCATATCAAGACTTCCCTCACGAAGCTGTGCCTGTAATGCTTTCTTTCCTGTTGGATTTATTCTCTCACCTATAATAAGAAAGTCACCGTCAAGGTCAATCGGCAGAACATTTCTCTCAGTAGATAATGCTCTTCTTAAGACTTTACCCTCTCTCTTCTCAAATGAACATCCTGACTTATATCCTTTTTCTATAAGCAGTTCATTTAAAAGTTTAATATGCTCCGGCGTAGTTCCACAGCAGCCGCCCACAACATCAGCACCTGCATCAACAAGCGGCATCATCTCTTTTGCAAATTCTTCAGGTCCCATGTCATAAACAGTAACACCGGCTTCAAGTTTAGGAAGTCCGGCATTTGGCTTTGCCACAATCGGAATATCTGCATATTCTGTCATTGTCTTTACAATTTCAATCATCTTATCAGGGCCCGTAGAACAGTTCACACCAACCGCATCGGCTCCAAGTGTTGTCATAACAAGTGCCGCCGTCTCCGGATTTGTTCCATAAAGAGTTCTTCCGTCCTCATTAAATGTGAGTGTTACCATTACGGGAAGTTCACAGACTTCTTTAGCCGCTATAACCGCTGCCCTGCATTCCTGAAGACTCATCATTGTTTCAACTACTATAAAATCAATTCCTGCATCAACAATACACTTTATCTGCTCCTTGTATATGTCGACCAGCTCTTCAAACATAAGCGGTCCGACAGGATAAACCTGTTTTCCCGTCATAGTTATGTCACCGGCAATGTAAACTTTTCTTCCTGCTTTTTTTTCTTCATCAGTAAGCCCTTCTTCAACAGCCGCCTTTGAAATCTCAACAAGTTTTGTATTTATCTCTAACAGCTTATCATCAAGTCCATACTCTTCAAGCTTGATTCTGTTTCCCGAAAATGTCGGCGCATATAAAACATCACTTCCAGCCTGTATATACTCAATCTGAAGCTGTTTTAAAACATCACTGTTTTCAATAATCCATTCTTCCGGACAAACACCTACCGGCATTCCTCTTTTTTGAAGGTTAGAACCTGTTGCCCCATCAAGTATAAGCTTTGATTTTTTTATTCTATCTCTAAATTCTTTTTTTGTCATAACAATCTGTAATCCTCATTTCTGAGCAGTTTTTTCACAACTGTCTACTCGTATTCATCAAAAATAATTATAGCTGAAAAGCATATGTTTTACAATACTCTGACACACCGCTTAAAAACTCACCTTACTTTAAATTTTCATTCCCTATTTTCTTGAAAATTTTATCGGTTTTCCTCTCATATTTCCTTTTCTATCAACATAATAATCCATTTTTTCTGCTGTTTTTGCCTTTATCTTTTTTCTCTTTAACTGGGTCATTTTCCCAGATTTTATTATATTTTTTGTGTATGTACAATATTTTTTATTCAAATATAAACCATTTATCTGTTCCATAATTGTGCTGTCACTTGTTATCTTATAGCGCATGCTTTTATGATGAAATCCACTCAGAATATAATTACCTTTTTTGCAAATTGGATACCCGGAACCTGTCGAAACAATCGTTGTTATAAGCTCTGCCTTTCCGTTTACATTCTGATATACATCCGCCCATATTGCATTTTGTCCTGCATCTGTCACCAGCAAAATATCATTGCCTGAAGCATCATGAATTTTTGCTGTATATACTCCGTCAGCAAACTGTTCTTTCTTCTTTAACTGCTTTATCAAATCACCATATACATCCGACTTAGTTTTTGCTCTGCAGACATTGCCGCTAAATCCAGTCACCATCGCTGCCACAAGTAAAACAGCTAAAAACTTTTTTAAATTTTTCATAATCTTTATTCCTCCAATTCTTAATTTTTATTTTAAAAAAATTATATCACACTAACTTTAACAAACACTTTAATTTTTTCTTACATATTTATTACTTTTACGAATTATGATAAACTTATTAGCACACAATAAATGCAATTATAATTTCAGCAAATAAATTGTCACTTAAAAAGGAGATATTAACATTGAAAACAGTAGGAATAGTTGCCGAATATAATCCGTTTCACAACGGTCATAAATACCAGATTGAGCAGATAAGAAAACAGACAAATACAGACAATATTGTCATTGTCATGAGTGGCAATTTTGTACAGCGAGGCGGTTTGGCATGGACAGATAAATATCTCCGTGCCCAAATGGCAATAAAATGTGGTGCTGATTTTGTATTTGAAATTCCCTCTGTTTTTGCCTGTGCCAGTGCCCCAAATTTTGCCTTAGGCTCAGTAGCACTTCTCGATTCTCTGGGATTTGTTGATGAGATATGTTTCGGAAGTGAGGAGGGTTCTCTTGAACTTATAAACAAAATTGCCCTCACTTTAAATGACGAAAATTATTTTGATGTTATTGATAAATATTTAAAATCAGGTCTTTCTTTCCCTGCTGCCAGAGAAAAATTTATAACAGCGATGTTTCCAAACGAAAAGGAAACCATAACCAAACTTCTTAAACAGCCGAATAATATTCTAGCAATAGAATATATCAAAGCACTTAACAGCTTAAAAAGCAGAATAAAACCTATAACCATAAAACGTATGGATGCCGGATACCATTCAACTTCTCTTGGCACAAATGACGGAAATTCCATCTCTCTGTCACCCTTAAGTTCCGCTTCGGCTATAAGAAGTGCTTTTTTGCCGGCTTTTGATAATGAAACTAATAATGACAACTGTTTAACTATGTCACATCAAACAAAGCAACAAAAACTTGAAAATATTTATTCACATCTTCCGGAAGCGGTTTATGAGACTTTATCTGATAACCCTGACCGTTTCCCGGCAAATAATATGCTTTTAAACGATATGATGTATTACAAGTTATTGTCTCTTAAAAGTTGTGGCTGCACACTTGATATTTTCAGTGACGTCTCATCTGACCTCTCAGAAAGAATTTACAATAAATTATCTGAATTTAAAGATTTTGAAAGCTTTGCTGACATTCTGAAAACAAAGCAATACACCCATACAAGAATAACACGCGCGCTAACACATATTCTTCTTGATATGAAAGACTCTGATGTTAAAAATTTTGCTTCTTCTCTTTGCACCGAAAAAAAGATAATGTATGCAAGACTTTTGGGAATGAACAAAAAGAAAAGCCAACTACTTAGAAATATAACCGATATTCCTGTTATTACTAAAGTAGCAAATGCATCCCGCACTTTTGAAAAATTTTCAGATTTGCTTTTTGATGACAATGTTCCACTAAAAAATCACAACACTTTTACTGACAATCTTAATAAAGTGTTTAAATATGATATTTTTGCCTCTGAATTATACAGACATTGCATGAATAATAAAATTCCTGATGAATACCGTGCCGGAATATATATGCAATAGTATTGCATGCAATAAATATTACTTGAAATAAACATTTCTTACAACAAATATTATCTGTGATAAATATCGGCTATGTTACATCAACATAGCCGCAAGTGCTGTTCCGAAAGCTCCTGCCACTGTTCGTAAACTGCATATGATTGCTGTTCCGTCTGAATATTTATCTTTTTCAATGTCTTTCATTCCCCATGCAACCATTGACATCATTATTATTCCGATGCCGATGGAACGAAGTACAAACAATACCCACAATGGGACAATATTTCTTGTAAGAATTGCCAAAATAAAAGAACATATACTTATTGAATATATGAGCCTGATTCCATACTTCTGATAAAGCCATCCGCCTACTGCACTGGCTAATGCCGTAGACAATGCTCCCGGAAGCATTATTATTCCAACTCTCTCCATATCTGCCTCAGCAATTCTTTTTATATATACAGGAAACCACACCGCTGTCCCCATCATAACAGCATAAATAATAATACTTGATATAACGACAATCACGAAATTTTTATTTTTAAAAAGTTTTAAATTTATATATGGTTTCTTTTTTTGCTTTTGTCTGACTATAAAAACAACAATAAACACAACACCCGCTAAAACAAATAAAATGCTTTTAATTAAACTATTACTGCTGCTGTTTTTCATTTCTTTAAATAAAGTAAAACCTGCCATAAAAAATATGACCGAAAACCCACTTAATACAAATGAAGTAAAATCAAATTTTTTAATTTTTTTACCGGCTTCCATTATACTTTCTTTTATTTCCTGTTTTTTTTCCTTATTTTTCTGTTCTTTTTCACATTTTCTTTTTTCTAAAACATATAAACATATCTGTACACCAAGTATAACGACTACCCCTGCATATATTCCCCACATAATAAACTGCCAAGGCATACTATTTACAAGCAGTAATGCGACAACAGGTGCAGCGGCGGATGAAAGATTTAAAAGAAATCCATATATTCCCATTACAACTCCTGTTTTTTCTTTTGAATATGCACTCAGTAATGTAATCTGAGACAATATAAGAACCACTCCACTGCCTACAGCCTGAAAAATTCTTCCTATTATTATGAGTACATAATTTAAACTTATAGCCGACACTACAATACCAAAGCCAAATATAAGCATTGAGCTGAAAAACAATTTTTTCTTGTCAAAATATTTAGTCAAAAATACAGATAATATTGTGGTAACACCTATAGTCATGGAATATACCGCTGTCATAAGCTGAGACTTTGACGCTGACAGATTAAATTCTTTCATTATATTTTCTAGCATTGAAGAAAATGCAGTATGCGAAAACGAACCCATCATACATCCCAAAACCATAATAATTATAAATATATTTTTAGACACAAACGCCTTACTTTTTAAAATATTTCCATTAAATTTTACATTATCTTTTATATCAAACTGCTTTTTTCTGACTACATCTGTTTGCAAAATATCCGCCCTCCAATCTTATACTTTACAAATAGCTGTATGCAGATTGGCTGATTATAATTCATGCACATCCGCACGGAGTGTTTCCTATAACATAAAAAGACGCCGCATCTAAACGATGCGACGCCTATATATATTCGTCAATGCTTTATATCAATTTGATATATATCAAACAATATTTAAATTATAAAAATTTATAATTATTTGTAAAGCTCAACTAATTTCTGTAAGTGCTCATAACGAGCCTTAGCAGCTTCCTCAGATTCCTTGAAGAGTCTCTCAGCACGCTCTGGGAATGGCTTAACAAGACGGGTATAACGAGCCTCGTTGTTAAGGAATGCCTGGTAATCATCGAAGCTTACACCCTTCTCTGAAGTGAATGTAAATGGATTCTTACCATCTGCTTTGTTTGCAGGGTTGAATGAGAAGAGGTTCCAGTAACCAGCCTTAACAGCTTTCTTCATCTCATCCTGGCAGTGGTTCATACCACCCTTAGCGATTCCGTGGAGCTCACAAGGTGCATATCCGATGATAAGTGATGGTCCTGGATAAGCCTCAGCCTCTGCGATAGCCTTAACAGCCTGTGCAGGGTTAGCACCAAGTGCTATCTGAGCAACATATACATAACCATAGCTCATAGCGATTTCAGCAAGACTCTTCTTACCGATTTCTTTTCCGGCTGCAGCGAACTGGCAAACTTCACCGATGTTTGAAGCCTTAGAAGCCTGTCCACCTGTATTAGAGTACATCTCTGTATCGAATACCATTACGTTTACGTTCTCGCCTGAAGCAAGTACATGGTCAAGACCACCGAAACCGATATCATAAGCCCAACCGTCACCACCGAAGATCCATACAGATTTCTTTCCAAGATAATCTTTCTTGTCAAGAGCTGCCTTAGCATCAGGACATCCTTCTGCAGCAGCTTTCTCTAATTCAGCGATAAGAGCATTTGTCGGCTCTACATTTGCTTTTGTATCTTCTTTTGTCTCAAGGAACTTATCTACAACAGCCTTGAATTCTGCTGAAGCCTTGTCAGATGCTGCACAAGCCTTAACAGTCTCGATAGCCTGGTCACGAAGGTACTTCTGACCTACATACATACCAAGACCATGCTCTGCGTTGTCCTCGAACAATGAGTTAGACCAAGCTGGTCCTTTCTTTGTATCTTTATTTACTGTGTATGGCGCTGTAGCAGCAGGGTTACCCCAGATAGAAGAACATCCTGTTGCATTTGAGATGTACATCTGCTCACCAAACAACTGTGTAATAAGACGAGCGTAAGATGTCTCTGCACAACCTGCACATGAACCAGAGAACTCGAGGAGTGGCTGGTTGAACTGGCTTCCCTTAGGTGTTGTGTCAGCAAATCCGCTGTCTTTCTTTCCTACGTTTGCAACTAAGTAATCAAATACCGGCTGCTCATCTGCTTCCTCTGCCTGTGGAACCATCTTGATAGCTCCCTCAGAAGCCTTAGGACATACTGTGATACACTCACCACATCCCATACAGTCAAGTGGAGATACGCTCATAGCGAACTTGTACTCTCCAGCCTTTGGCTTAGTATCAGCAAGTTTGATATTTGAAGGTGCTGCCTTAACTTCATCCTCTGAAAGTAAGAATGGACGAATTGTAGCATGTGAACATACGAATGCACAATTGTTACACTGGATACATGTCTCAGGATCCCATGTAGGAACTGTTACGGCTGTACCACGTTTTTCGTACGCAGAAGCACCTGTCTCGAACTGTCCGTCAGGATTGTCAATGAATGCTGAAACAGGAAGGCTGTCTCCATCCATCTTAGAGATTGGCTCAAGAAGATCTTTAACCATCTTAACAACCTCAGGACGACCTGTGATTTCTTTTGCAGCAGCATCAGGAGTCGGATTCTTCCAAGAATCTGGAACTTCAACTTTGTGTACTGCGTCGACACCGGCATCAATAGCCTTGTAGTTCATCTCTACAACTGCATCACCCTTCTTAGAATAAGATTTCTTTGCAGCAGCTTTCATGAACTCAATAGCGTCATCGATAGGCATAACATCTGCTAATTTGAAGAATGCAGACTGAAGGATTGTGTTTGTACGTTTACCCATACCAATCTCGATAGCCTTGTCGATAGCGTTGATTGTGTAAAGCTGAATGTTATTGTCAGCGATGTATTTCTTAGCTTCAGCATTAAGATGCTTATCTAATTCATCATCTGACCACTGGCAGTTAATCATGAATACTCCGCCCGGCTTAACATCCTGAACCATCTTCATTCCCTGTGTTACATATGCAGGATTGTGACATGCTACGAAGTCAGCCTGATTGATGTAATATGGGCTTCTGATTGGATTGTCACCAAAACGAAGGTGAGAAATTGTAACACCACCGGTTTTCTTTGAATCATACTGGAAGTATGCCTGAATATACTTATCTGTATGGTCACCGATAATCTTTGTAGAGTTCTTGTTGGCACCAACTGTACCGTCTCCACCAAGACCCCAGAACTTACATTCTTTTGTACCAGGTGCTGATGTAATAGGAGCTGGCTTAACTTCTGGTAAGCTTAAGTTTGTTACATCATCAACGATACCGATTGTGAAACGTGGCTTAGGATCATCTTTCTCAAGCTCTTTGTATACAGCGAATACTGATGAAGGTGGTGTATCTTTAGAACCAAGACCATAACGTCCACCTGTAAGCACAATATCATTAAGTCCTGCTTCACGAAGTGTAACTGCTACATCAAGGTATAAAGGATCTCCAAGTGCACCAGGCTCTTTTGTACGATCAAGTACGGCAATCTTCTTAGCTGTCTTAGGAAGAACTTTAAGAAGGCTTGCTGATACCCAAGGACGGTATAAACGAACTTTGATAAGACCAACTTTTTCTCCCTTAGCTGTAAGGTAATCAATAACTTCTTCTGCAACATCACAGATAGAACCCATAGCTACAATAACACGGTCAGCATCTGCTGATCCATAGTAGTTGAATAAGTCATAATCTGTTCCGAGCTTATCATTGATCTTCTTCATGTATTTTTCTACAACTGCAGGTAACTCATTGTATGCTTTGTTACATGCTTCACGATGCTGGAAGAATACATCCCCGTTCTCATGTGAACCACGAGATGCCGGATGCTCAGGATTAAGAGCGTGTGCTCTAAACTCTGCAACTGCATCCATGTTGCACATTTCTTTAAGATCTTCATAATCCCATTTTTCAATCTTCTGGATTTCGTGAGATGTACGGAAACCATCAAAGAAGTTGATGAAAGGAACTTTTCCCTCGATTGATGCAAGATGTGCAACAGGGCTTAAATCCATAACTTCCTGAGGATTTGTTTCAGCTAACATAGCGAAACCAGTCTGACGACAGGCGTAAACATCACTATGATCACCAAAAATGTTTAATGCATGTGATGATACTGTACGTGCAGATACATCGAATACACAAGGTAACTGCTCACCAGCGATTTTATACATATTAGGGATCATAAGAAGAAGACCCTGTGAAGCTGTAAATGTAGTTGTAAGTGCACCTGCTGCAAGTGAACCATGAACTGTACCTGCGGCACCTGCCTCAGACTCCATCTCTACAACTTTGACTGTGTTTCCAAAAATATTCTTCTGTCCTGCTGCTGACCACTGATCAACTGAATCAGCCATAGGGCTTGAAGGTGTGATAGGATAGATACCAGCTACTTCTGTGTAAGCATATGCTACATGTGCTGCGGCTGTATTACCATCCATTGACTGTTTAGCTCTAGCCATCTTTATAATTTCCTCCTTATTATTAAATTCTTCTCATTATCTTAACACTAATGATAAAAAAAGTAAAGAATCGAAGTCGAATTTTTGAGGTAAAAAGTCGAAATTTTGTCGGATGTATTGTACGATTTCTACATATTTACAAGTTTGTCATAACTAACTTTATGCATTTTTAACACTTTTCACCTAATATTTATAAAACACATACATTCTTTAACACTCCGCCTCTTATTGAGAATTTTATCCCACATTCCTGTTTCTACCTATAAATATATTGCTATTGTCTGCATGAACACTTGACTAATGCTTCTTTATTGCCTAAAATAAAGACTTGTTGTGTATAAAATCTTATTTTGTTTATACTTTTATACAGCATTGAGAAAATTTGTAAAAAATTTAATTACGCCGAAAACGGCAGAATGGAGGAAAAACAATGGGCGTTACCTATGTTAAAGAAGTCATTTCACCTGAGGAGCTTTTTGAAAGATATCCTCTTCCTGAAGCTCACAAAAAATTAAAAGCAGAAAAAGATAAGGAGATTGCCAAAGTCTTTACAGGAGAGTCCGACAAATTTCTGGTTATCGTTGGTCCTTGTTCTGCCGACAACGAGGATGCAGTATGTGATTACACTACACGACTTGCAAAAGTCCAGGAAAAGGTTGCAGATAAACTAATCATTATCCCTCGTATATATACAAACAAACCAAGAACAACAGGCGAAGGCTACAAGGGAATCGTGCACCAGCCAGATCCGGAAAAAGCACCCGATCTTCACGAAGGTCTTATTGCAATGAGAAAAATGCATCTTCGCTCTATTGCTGAGACACATATGTTCTCAGCTGATGAAATGCTCTACCCTGAAAACTGGCCTTATCTATCAGATATATTATCATATGTTGCCGTAGGCGCACGTTCTGTTGAGGATCAGCAGCACAGACTTACAATAAGCGGAATTGATATTCCTTGTGGTATGAAAAATCCTACAAGCGGTACTTTGAGCATCATGCTTAACTCATGTATAGCAGCCCAGGGAAGCCACACATTTATGTATCGCGGATGGGAAGTCAAATCCGATGGAAACCCTCTTGCACATACAATCTTAAGAGGTGCCGTAAATAAACATGACCAATCACTTCCTAACTATCATTATGAAGACCTTACATTATTAAATGAAATGTATCATAAGCTTGAACTTAAAAATCCTGCATGTATTGTTGATGCAAACCATGCTAACTCAAACAAGTGCTTTTACGAACAGCCTCGTATTGTATCTGAGGTTCTTCACAGCCGCAGCGTTTCAAAAGATATTGAAAAGCTTGTCAAAGGTGTTATGATTGAAAGCTATATCGAAGAAGGAAATCAAAAAATTGGTGAAGGCATTTATGGAAAATCTATCACCGACCCTTGTCTTGGATGGAATGATACAGAAAAACTTATTTATGAAATTGCAGATAGAATTTAATAATTTCGTTCACTAAAAAATCGGGATATACATTTGTTACTACAGCAAAAGTATATCCCTTTTTTCATTATAAATATTCTTTTTTAGATATTTAGATATTCAGCTATCAATTTTGTACATATGAAATGTATTATTTTCGTTTATACTGATAAAAATAATATTCGAGGTCATAATATGTCCATTCGTCTGAATCATGAGTCATAATCCATTCATCCGATTTTTCAAGATTTTCAAGATAAGCATCTGCTTCATACTCATAATCGACTTTTGTTATATAGGCACGGCTGCAATATGGCATAAATTCCTTATAAACTTTTTCTCCGCCTATGACAAATATGTCTTCGTCATCATACTTTTTTAATTCTTCAAGTGCTTCATCAATACTGTGGACTATCAATGCATTTCCATAAGCATATTTTTTGTCGGATGTGAGAATTATGTTTGTTCTTCCTCCGAGTGTAGTTCCCCCTGGAATTGCCTCCATAGTTTTTCTGCCGCCTATGACAACTTTTCCGTCAGTAAGTTCCTTGAAAAGTTTTTTGTCAGAAGGAATTGATACAAGCAGTTCGCCTTTATTTCCAATTGCCCAGTTTTTGTCAACACATGCTATCAGATTCATTCTTCCCACGCTTCTTTCTTCTTTTTTTCTTCAACGAAAAGATACATATACTCTCTCGGTATAAGTGCCTTTATATAAATTCCTTCATTCCTGTACTCTTCTTCCATAACCTGTCCGTATTTTCTTACGTTTGACACAGCACCCGCTTCGTCATATCCGAACACCTTATCAAGCAGTTGTTTTCCCTCTGCTATGACTTCGCTTATGGTAGAGAGCATCTGTTCTATTCCCTGTCCTGTCTTTGCAGATATTCTGACTGTCCTGTCAGCTGCAAGGTCTTTCAATGTTTCTTCTCTGTCACATACATCAATCTTGTTAAACGCAGTTATAATCTTTTTATCTCCTACCTCAAGCTTTTTAAGCGTCTCATAAACTGTATACATTTGGGAATCCATGTCTTCATTTGAACAGTCTACAACATGAAGTATCAGATCTGCATATTTTGCTTCTTCAAGTGTACTTCTGAATGCCTGAATAAGATGGTGAGGCAGTTTTCTTATAAAACCTACCGTATCGGTAAACAAAATTTCCTCACCGTTCTCCCTCACAAGTTTTCTTGTTGTCGGGTCAAGCGTCGCAAAAAGTTTGTCCTCAGATAAAACTCCCGCACCTGTCAGATGATTTAAAAGAGTTGACTTTCCTGCGTTTGTATAACCTACAATAGCAACTACCGGTATCGGATTTTCCTGTCTCTTTTTTCTTGTGAGTTCTCTCGTTCTCTTTACCTGTTCAAGTTCTTTTCTTACCTGAGTTATTCTTTCCTTGATAAGACGTCTGTCCATCTCAAGCTTCTGTTCTCCGGGACCTCTTGTTCCGATTCCTCCACCAAGTCTTGAAAGCTCACTTCGTCCACCGATAAGGTGTGACGCCCTGTATCTTAACTGTGCAAGTTCTACCTGCAGTTTTCCCTCACTTGTGGATGCTCTCTTGGCAAAGATATCAAGAATCATAACCGTTCTGTCAACAACTTTGACATCAAGCATCTGAGAAAGATTATTAAACTGTGCCGGTGTAAGTTCATCATCACATACAACTGTATCCGCCTTATGCTTTATGACAAGTTCTCTTACTTCCTCTATCTTTCCTTTTCCTATATATGTTCCGGGATGAACTTTTTCCCTGTTCTGAATAACCTTCGCAACAGTCTCTACACCCGCTGTCTGACCAAGTTCGATAAGCTCATCCAATGATTTATCGGTATCATCATTTTCTGATGTAGCTACACCAACTACAATTATTCTTTCTTTCTGTTCTGATGTATCATACAACTTTTCTTCCACTACTTTACCTCCACTTATCTTTACTCAGCTTTTTGTTGTCTGCCGTTTTTATATCCTTGTCCTGATAAATGTTAACTCTCTTTTCATTTTCTTATCATCCGGATACAATTTTACATACTTTCCTGCAACACTGTACGCTTTTTTATACAGTCCCATTTTTTCATATATTATAACATTATTTTTCAACAACGACTTTTGAACCGACGTTTCTCCGAGGTCAAGACCTTTTTGAACATAAGTAAGTGCCTGCTCATAGTCCTCAACTTCAATAAGGCAATTTGAAATCTGGACATATGCATCTATATTTTTTGTCAAATCCTCTTTTGAGATATATTCCTTAAATAATTTTTTTGCAGAATTATAATCTGACTTTGCTACATATGTCATTCCTTCAAAGTACAACGCATCTTGTTCGCCATTTTTAACCGCCTTTTTGAAAGCTGCCAGTGCATTGTCATACTCTCCAAGATAATAATATGCCTTTCCTGAAGCTATATCATGTTTCTTGTCATCGCTGTCCATGTCAATCAGCTTGTTTAGAATGCTCTTTGCAGACTCCTCATCTTTCTGAAGAATATATACATTATACAATCCAAAATATGCATCGTCACATTCTTCATCTGTGTCCATTGCTTTTGTATAATCTTTTGCAGCAGACTCATAATCTTTCACCTCTACAAATAAAGATGCTCTTGCAATGTAGGCTTTTGTATTTTTCTTGTCCGACTTTATAATCGAATCATATATTTTTTGTGCCCCAGTATAATTATCAACTGCCTGATACGATGCTGCAAGCAAGAGATTTATTTTTTCATCAAGACTGTCAACCTGCTTTATGTTTAATGCTTTTTTGCAATCCTCAATCGCCTCATCATATTTTGCAAGACCATACTTTGATATTGCATCTCCGTAATAAAGCTGTTTATTATTTGTATTTGAAATCGTATTCTCCGACTCCTGAAATGCATGTGAAAATTTCTCTACAGCCTCATCATATCTGCCCAGATAGTTATATGCCATGCCTGCACCGATATAATATTCTGCTTTGTCGGCATTCTCACTTATAGCCTCCTCAAAGCATTTTAATGCTTTCCCATAATCTTCACTTTCAATATACTCCATCCCTTTATCATATGATTTGTCAGCCTTTCCGCATCCTGTAAATAGAAACGCAGCCGTACATATAATTGCAATCTGTTTTAAAATATATTTTTTCTGTCTCATCAAAATCCTCATTTCATTTTTAAAGCAGACTACATACAAATATATAGTCTGCCTTTTATTTTAATTATTGCTGCTTCAGTGAATCTTTTAAGAAATCTTCATATTTTTTTACGATAAGCTTTCTTCCGCTTTTTCTTATAGGTATCATCTTGTCATTTATCATTATGAAATCCGAGTCGACAAGTCCTGCAACATACTGCATGTTGACAAGATAACTCTGATGGCATCTTAAAAATCTTTTATCTGCCAGTTCCTGTTCAAACACATCCAGCTTGTTATAAACTTTTACGGCTCCCTGTGTCGTAGTGTATATGTAAACAACCTTATTATCCGACTCCATGTTTATTATATCCTTATAAGGTATAATAAGTGATTTTCTTCTGGACTTAACTTCAATAAAATTCTGATTTTTCTGCGGGTGTTTCTGAACATAATAATCAATAACCGCACCTATCCTTCCCGGTTCGTATGGTTTAAGCAGGTATCCCATAGCATGTACATCATACGCTGCTATCGCAAAGTCACTGCTGGATGTACAATAAACGATTTCAACATTTCCATCCATCTGACGTATCATTTTTCCTGTCTCAATACCGTCTATCTCATTCATCATCACATCAAGAAAAATAAGATCATATGGATGATTTTTGTAACCTGCAACAAGTTCTTCACCGTTTAAATATGGTATTATCTCATACTCCAACCCTCTGTCAGTCATGAGGAAACCTACAATTTCATCTAACATACTCCTGTCTATTTCACTGTCCTCACATACTGCAACTTTTATCATAGATATATTCTCCTCATAAACTTCACATCTGATTATAGAATACAGAAAATAACGTACTTGGTCAAGTATTTTTACATATTTCGCCATTAAAAAGACTAAAATCGGTCATTATTCACCCTCAACAACAAAAAAATAATACTACCGATGTACTGCAGAGGTAAACAGCAGCAACACTATGTTTAAAATTTTTGCAAGTTGCAACACCACTTATTCTGCATATACTGTAGTATTCTTAAATTTATGTGGGTGGTAGCATTGAATATTTTTAATGACAAGATATATATATTTGGAGATGATGACAGACAGCGTGCCCTTTTTTCCCTTTTTCTCGAAAAAGGGTTTAATACCGCTATTTCATCCAACTGTTTTTCCGGTGAAAACAAAAAAATAAAATACTCACATTGTTTTAATGAAAGCAAATCTTTTTCAGGAACGGATTTTCTTGTTTTTCCGATTCCTGTAAAAAAAGAAATGATAGACAATATATTTCCTTTTGCATACAAAAATAACTATCTTATCGGTGGACTTTTTGATAAAGAACTTATAGATTTTTGCAAATATTATGGCATAAATTATTATGATTTATACAAATCAAAAACTTTTGTGACAAACAATGCAAAAATAACCGCCGAAGGTGCTGTTTTTAATGCGATGCATTCTTCCAAAATAACAATTTCAGGAAGTAAATGCTTAGTTATAGGATACGGCAACTGCGGCAAAAAAATATGCAGTCTTCTCAAATGCATGAAAGCCTGTATATATGTTGTCGAAAATGATATGAAAAGTAAAAGTTTTCACACTCAGGATTTATGCCTGCGCACCAAATGCCACAATGCATTATTCTACGAAAATATAAACGATATAAAATCCATTCATAAGTTTGACTTTATATTTAACACCGCACCATCTAAAGTGCTCACACATAACATTTTAGAAAAGCTTAGCAAAAATACCACCATTATTGATATTGCGTCCGCACCCGGAGGTACTGACTTTGATTATTGTAAAAAACATGGTATAACCGCAAAACTCTGTCCCGGTATCCCCGGAACTTATGCCCCGAAATCCGCCGCCCACATTATATTTAATGAAATTGTAAACCTAAAAAGGGAGGGTTAAACTTGAATAATAAATCTCAAAAAAACAAAATAGGTTTTGCCATAACCGGTTCTTTTTGCACACACAGCAAAATCAAAAAAATAATAAATTCACTTCACGAAAAAGAATACGAAATATTCCCGATTGTTTCATTTAACGCAGCAAACATGGACAGTCGTTTCGGAAACTGTGATGACTTTTTAAAATCCTTAGAAGAAATTACCGGCAAAGAAAACATTAAAACCATACAGAATGCCGAAACCATTGGTCCCGGAAATTTTCTTGATGCCCTTGTCATTGCTCCCTGTACCGGAAATACTCTTGCAAAACTTGCAAACGGAATAACAGACACTCCTGTTCTCATGGCTGCAAAAGCTCACCTTAGAAACGAAAAGCCACTTATCATAGCTGTCTCCACCAACGATGCAATGGGATTAAATTTCCAGAATATAGGTAAGCTTTACAATGTAAAGAATATTTATTTTGTACCGTTTTTCCAAGATAATCCTGAAAAAAAACCATGTTCACTGATTGCAAAATTTGACCTTATCGACAAAACAATAGAAGCTGCCTTAAAAGGAGGACAGCTTCAACCGGTTTTATATGAAAAATAAATCATAAAATTATAATACGGAAATTTATATCTGTATTTTTATCTTATATTTGTTCAACCAGTAATTTATCTGTATCAGATATGCAAGCATCTGCGGGCCTGCCATAAGCTGACCGTACCATGGTGCACCATAATCCTTTTCTCCTTCCATAAAGGCTGTGAGTTTTTTCTCATCTATTATCTGAAGAATTGGTGCACCATTTTTTAAGTCATTTTTCAGACGGTTTATGAGCAGTTTTTCATAATACGGATTGTATGTCTTTGGATAAGGGCTCTTTTTTCTAAACAGGACTTCATTAGGTACACGCCCTCTCGCTGCCTGTCTTAGCACATTTTTTACCATATCGTTTCTCGCTTTCATATCCCACGGAATATTAAATACATACTGAACAAGCTGTTTATCGGCAAACGGAACTCTTGCTTCCAACCCCGAATGCATACTTGTTCTATCCATTCTGTTTAAAAGGGTCTGCATAAAAAACCTTATATTTAGATAACTTATTCTTCTTCGGTCAGCTTCAATTTTATTTTCCCACGGAAGTATATCCACCTCTTTTACGGCACTCTCATAAGCTTTTTTCACATATTCATCCATATTAAGCACCTCTAATACATCCGGCTTCATTAGCTGTTTTCTCGGCGATAAATCAGGTGTCCACGGAAACGTATTACATTTCAAAAATTTTTCTCTGTGAAACCAAGGATACCCCCCGAATATCTCGTCAGCACATTCTCCCGTCAGCACTACCTTATGTTTTTTACTTACTTCACGGCAGAAAAATATCAATGATGAATCTATATCAGCCATGCATGGAAGATCATGAGAGTCAATTGATTCATATAAAAGATTTGCCTGTATCTCATAATCACAATTCAAAATTTTGTGCTCGGTTCCAAGATAATCGACCATTTTTTTTGCATACGGAGCATCCTGTGACGGCTGAAAACTGTTTGCCTTAAAATATTTTTCATTTCCCGTAAAGTCAAATGAATATGTTGAAAGTCTTTTGCCTTCTTCCTTAAGTTTTGCCGCACATATTGATGATACAAGGCTTGAATCAATCCCCCCCGACAAAAAAGTACATATAGGCACTTCATCATCAGATACCATCTGCCTTACAACTGCATCCTCCAGCAGATATTTTGTCTTTTCAATGGTTCTCTCATAACTGTCCTCATGATACCTGCTCTCTAACCGCCAGTATTCTTTACTAATCACACCGTATTTGCTGCATGTGAGATAATTCCCGGGTTTTAATTCATTTATGCCTTTAAATACGGCATTTCCAGGCTGTCTGGCAGGTCCTACTCCAAACACTTCATTCAATCCGTCACGGTCTACAACCGCATCAATTTTTCCGTACTCAAAAAGAGCTTTCACTTCCGATCCAAATACAATAGCATTGTCTTCCTTTACAAATGTATAAAATAACGGCTTTATGCCAAACTGGTCTCTGTACAGATATAATATAGCGTGACTTGAATCATATATTGCAAATGAAAATATTCCATCAATTTTTTTTACAAATTCCGGCCCGTATTGCAAAAATAAAAGCAGTATAACTTCTGTATCCGATTTCGATTCAAAATGCCATCCTGCTCTCTTTAACTCTTTTCTTAAAATATCCGTATTGTAAATTTCTCCGTTGTAAACAATAACATAATCATTATTATTTATTGTTCTTTTCATCGGCTGTCTGCCATACTTTACATCTCTTATCGCCAGACGTGTATGTGCAAATCCGCAATGCTCCTTCAAATAAATGCCCGAATCATCAGGTCCTCTGTGATAAAGACTTTTCTTCATCTGCACAAGTATCTTTCTGTATTTGTCATTTACTTCAAAATTTATATCATTCGAAAAAAAACCGGCTATTCCACACATAAAAACCTCCGTTCATATACTATAAGAAAAAAACTTATTACTGTTCACACCTCAGGTATAAACAGCAGCAAAAACTTTTCCATAACAATATATGCATCCTGAAAAATTTTTATGTGTAAAAATAAGTCTGAACGGATTACTCCATTGCTATTTGCTTTTGACTCATGCATAATCAAATTCTAAATTCACAATCACTAAATAATTTTTCTACTGCATCCTCATACTCCGTGATTTTTTTCGATTTTCTTATCTTTTTTAAATGCTTATCCGCATTTTCAAAGTCGTTTGCAAAATATGCCCACAATTCCTTTAATTTAAATAGGATAAATGTATCACCGTCATAAACTTCACAATATTTTTCAAATATCGTCTGATAATATTTTTTAAATATTTCCTTGTCTATAGCTCCCTTTCCTTTTATCTCGCCAAACAATCCGGGATTTGATAATATTCCCCTTCCAATCATCACACTGTCAGTTTCCTGAAATCTTTCTGCTATCAGCTCATAGTCCTCTTTTTTCTTTATATCACCGTTGTAACAGACCGGATTTTTACTCTCGCCAAGTGCATACTCAAACATCTCAAGATTAGGCTTGTTTTTGTACATATCCATCCTCGTTCTCGGATGAATAATAAGCTCATAGATAGGATACTTATTAAAAATCTCAATAAGCCTGTAAATCTCTTCCGTTTTTTCAAATCCAATTCTGGTTTTAACAGAAATCTTTATGTCGCATTCGCTGTAAATTCTGTCAAGAAATTTGTCAAGCTCATCGGGATATTTCAAAAATCCTGCTCCCCTTTTTTTGGAAACTACTGTACCAGATGGACAGCCAAGATTTAAATTTACCTCATCATAGCCAAGTTCCCGCATCTGTTTTGATGCATTTATAAAACCATCTGCATTGTTTGCAAGAATCTGAGGAACTAAAAAAAGTTTTTCATTATTTTCCGGAAGTATATCCCTGAGTTCCTTATTTTTCATTATTCCGGACGGTCTTGTGACTACAAACGGCGAAAAAAACTTATCCGCATCATCAAAAAAATCAGCATAAATATTTCTGAATATGTACCCTGCAACACCTTCCATAGGCGCAAAATAAAGTTTTTTAACTGCCATTATTCTACCGTCCTCTTTGATGAAACACTTGCAAGTGCTCTCCTGTCGCAGATTATCGGAAGTGACTCTTTAATATTCTGCATATACGCATCATTGCAGAAGCCGCCGTCCTCACCGTCAAGGGTCCATTGTACATCATCATCACTTATAATATGTAAAAAACTGCTGCTTAAATAACACATATTATCCGCATCAAGCTGTTTAGATAAAAGTGCATTCAATACCTGCTGCAATTCAATGGGATTTTTAAGGCTCTTGATAAGCAGAGCTTCAAAAAGTCCGTCATCCATCTTTATATTTTTCTTTTCATAATATTTGTAACCTGCCACAGAAACAGAATTGCTTATAAGGCCTAATATAAATTCTCCCTCGATAACACCGTCATCATACTCTATCTTCATATGATGAGGTTTTATATCCGCAATATGCTTCAGTGCTTCAATAAAATACGCTGCTTTTCCAAGTGCATTCTTCCACTCCTGTGGCGTCTGATATGACACCTCCGTAAATGCACCAAAACCGGCAACATATGTGAAATATCTGTCATTGAATTTTCCCATGTCACATTTGAAAACATCACCGTCCGTAATCAGAGCTGCTGCATTCTTCATAACTCTTGGAATTTTGAGACTCGCTGCAAAATCATTTACCGTTCCTGCCGGAATATATCCGCATATAGGTCTTTTTTCAAGTTTCATAAGACCTGTTGCAACCTCATTCATCGTTCCGTCTCCGCCTGAGCATACTACATAATCATACTTTTCACCTTTTTTCTCGATAACTTTTGTAGCATCCTCTCTGCCTCTTGTCGCAAAAATAGTAACCTCAAATCCTTCCTTGCAAAAGATTTGAATTATCTCTGATAATTTATTTTTAATCTGTTCTTTTCCTGCCATCGGATTATAGATAAATAACATTTTTTTACTCATGCAGTTACCTCACTTATCATCTTAGTTAAAATAGATTATACCTTTATAATTTACTCTTTGCAAATGTTTTGTTCAGTGTTATCATATGTTATTAGATTAAAAAATAATAAACGGAGGTAACAAATGAAAACTGCTGATTTTGCTTATGATTTGCCAGAGGAACTTATTGCACAGGATCCTCTTTCAGACAGAGCAGCTTCAAAACTGCTTGTTATAGACAAAGTAACAGAAAAACGAACACATACGGATTTCCACCATATAGGCGATTATCTGAATTCCGGAGACTGTCTTGTCATAAATAACACAAAAGTTATTCCTGCAAGACTTATAGGTGAGAGAGAAAATACCGGCGGCAAGGTTGAAATACTTCTCCTAAAAAGAAAAGAAAACAATATCTGGGAAACACTTGTAAAACCCGGAAAAAAAGCACGCATCGGTTCAAGAATAGTATTCGGCGGTGGGATATTGAAAGCTGAGGTAGTAGACATAATCGAAGAAGGAAACCGTCTTGTGAAGTTTGAATTCGACGGAATATTTGAAGAAATCCTTGATAAACTCGGTCAGATGCCGCTTCCGCCATATATAACACATGAATTAAAAGACAAAAACATGTACCAAACGGTATATGCCAAATATGAAGGCTCTGCTGCCGCACCTACGGCAGGCCTGCACTTCACTGAAAAACTTCTTGACGACATAGAAAAAAGTGGAGTAAACATAGCAAGAGTTACACTTCATGTGGGACTTGGAACATTCAGACCCGTAAAAGTTGATGATGTCTCAAAGCATCATATGCATACCGAATTTTATCAGGTTTCAAAAGAAGCAGCCGCTACCATAAACAATACAAAGAAAAACGGTGGGAGAATAATCTGCGTCGGCACTACAAGCTGTCGTACAATCGAATCTGCATCTGACAGAAACGGCATAGTACAAGCCGGCGAAGGAGATACAAGCATATTTATCTATCCCGGATACCGCTTCAGGGTTTTAGACGGACTTATAACAAATTTCCATCTTCCTGAGTCTACACTGCTCATGCTTGTTTCTGCACTTACCGGACGTGATAACATAATGTCTGCATATAAAGAAGCTGTTGAAATGAAATACAGATTTTTCTCTTTCGGAGATGCAATGTACACTGAAGCAAGAAGGCTTGTCTACAATCCTGACGGAACATATAATTCACTTTACTTTGACAATAATGGAAAATTAAACATCTCTGCTGATGAGTATGACAAAGCCGAAAAAGAATATCACAGCCTGTTATTATCAGATGGGATAGACAATGCTTGGGATACATTCCACTCTGACGAATGGAATATATCTGCCTGCGAAGAATGGTGTAAAGATAATTCAGCTAATCATAGATTTTAAAATTGATTCGGCAAAAATCATATCTTCTTTATAAGTAATTTTTATATTGGTTCTCTCACCGTTTACTATGGCAACTTTTTTGCCGGAGAGAACCAATATTTTTGATGCATCTGTAAGTATTTCACGCTCCTTATCAGTAAGTTTAAGATAAAGCTCTTTAAGCTGTTTTGCATGAAATGTCTGAGGTGTCTGGCACTGGTACATATTACTCCTGTCAGGTATATCATTTATAATACCGTCATCACACTTTAAAATAGTGTCAACGGCAGAAACGGCTGTTGTTACAGCACCGTACTTTACCGCCTTTTCAACATTTTCCGACAATATCCTTTTATTTATGAACGGTCTTGCGGCATCATGCGTCACTATTATTGTTTCATCATCAATTCCATAATTTTTTTCAATATATGCTATACCATTCATTATAGTTTCATTGCGGCTGTCTCCACCTGCAATATTTTCTATGTCTGTCGCTTTGTTTTCACTGCATTTATCCCTGATAATATCTTTTGTATATCCAATCCACTCTTTTGGACAAAGAACTATTATCTTTTCAAAATTTTCATACTCCAAAAAATGCTCCAATGTATGTACAATTATGGGTTTGCCGCCAATTTCAAGATACTGCTTTGGCATATCTGCACCCATTCTGCTTCCGATACCACCGGCTAAAATCAATCCAAATATCATATTATGTCTCTCCTTTTAATCACCCGCTATTTCTAATTCACCGCTTGTAACACGACAGATGTATATTACTTAACAATTATCAGCCCAAGATACCGATACATTAGAAATTTCCCGATACCTTGAGCCAGATATACTCAAACAGATATACTATTTCTATCTACTTTACTCATAAAAGTCAACCGCAAAAAGTTCCTCTCCGGCCTTTATATCTCCATCTTTCAAGAGACGAACTTCCTGGTTATCTTCAAGTTCAGTGCATAAAACAGGTGAAACAAGCGATGGTGCATTATTCTTTAAAAAGTCAATGTCTATCTTCATAAGCGGCTCTCCCTTTTTTACTTTCTGACCACTTTCGACAAACACTTCAAAACCTTTTCCATCAAGTTTTACTGTATCTATACCTATATGAATCAAAATACTGAGTCCTGAATCTGTCATAAAGCCTATAGCATGTTTTGTATCAAATACAAATACGACCTCTCCGTCCTCAGGTGCTTTTATAACTGTTTCTTCCGGTGTGACAACAGCTCCATCTCCCATCATTTTGCCTGCAAATCCCTCATCAGGTGCGGTGGAAAGGTCAGCAGCTTTTCCGGCCATAGGACTTGACACTACGATTGTTTTTACAACTTTCTTTGTCTCATTTTCCTGTTTATCTTCGTCTTTCCTATCAGTTTCTTCTGATAAATCCTCACTGTTTTCAGTATATTCTATATCAGGTGCACTTTCAAGATAATCTTCAAGATTTGACTTTATAACAGTTACATGTGGCCCGTAAATAACTTGAACTCCGTTTCCTTTATGAATAACACCACTTGCTCCTGTTGCCTTTAATGCGGCATCATTTACAAGTTCAGGTTTTACAACCGTACAGCGAAGTCTTGTAGCACAACAGTCAACAGTATCAATATTCTTCTTTCCACCAAGACCCATTGTTATATCTTTGCTAAGTTCATCTTCTGATACCGCACCTTCTGCATCAGTTTCCTTTGCTTTTCTTGTATTTACATCTGCTTTTGTATAAAGTTTAACTTCTCCTGCATCATCTTCTCTTCCCGGAGTTTTAAGGTTGAATTTTTTGATAAGGAATGAGAATATAACATAATACAATATAAAATAAACTATACCAACAGGAATTATCCTGAGCCAGCTTGTCTTGTCATTTCCCTGAAGTATACCAAAAAGGAAAAGGTCAAGAAGTCCACCTGAAAAAGTAAGACCTACTGCTATATTTAATATATGGGCTATCATGTAAGCTGCACCCGCAAGCACAACCTGTACACCAAACAATATAGGCGCTACAAAGAGGAATGAAAATTCAATAGGTTCTGTGATACCTGTAAGCATACATGTAAGTGCTGCGGAGAACAAAAGTCCTCCAGCCTGTTTTTTCTTTTCAGGCTTTGCAGTACGGTACATTGCAAGTGCTGCACCCGGCAGTCCAAATATCATAAATATAAATTCTCCTGAAAAATATCTTGTCGCATCGGCACTAAAATGTGTAATATTTGCTGAATCAGCAAGCTGTGCAAAGAAAATATTCTGTCCACCTTGAACAAAATTTCCTGCAACATCCATAGTTCCACCGACAGCAGTCTGCCAGAATGGCATATAAAATACATGATGAAGACCAAACGGGATAAGTGCTCTTTTTATTATACCAAATGCAAGCGTTCCAAGATAACCGCTTCCCGTAACAAGACCACCAAGTGCATAAATACCGTTCTGTACCACAGGCCATATAAAGTACATCAAAATACCTGCGAACATATAAACTATTGTTGAAACTATAGGTACAAATCTTGAACCGGCAAAAAATGACAGTGAATTTGGAAGCTGTATCTTATGAAAACGGTTATGAAGTGCTGCAACTCCAAGACCAACTATAATACCTCCAAAAACACCCATCTGCAAAGTATTTATACCACAGACAGAGGATATCGTTCCCTCAAGCACATCTTTTGATATGCTTCCATCTGCGAGAATCTTTCCATTTATCTCAAGCATACTGCTGATGGATATGTTCATAACAAAATATGCGATAACTGCGGATAAAGCTGAAACTTCTTTTTCCTTCTTTGCCATTCCTATAGCAACGCCTACTGCAAACAACAGAGGCAGGTTATCAAAAACAGCACTTCCGACTTTATTCATAATAACAAGCAGTGCATGTAACATTGTACCATCTCCGAGAATTTTTCCGAGATTGTACATCTCAATAGTTGTCTCATTCGTAAACGAACTACCAAGCCCGAGCAACAGACCTGCTACAGGCAAAATTGCGATTGGAAGCATAAAACTTCTTCCAATTCTCTGTAAGACTTCAAAAGCTTTGTCTTTCATAATAAATAAACCTCACTTTCCTGTGATATTTATATGGAAAGCGGTCTTTTTAGTATAAATATATCATGCTGAGTATTATCATCATTTTATAAATACACAAAAAGAGGCACTAACTCCACATAAATATACTATTTGCAATTTATGTACAGTTAATGCTTCGTTTTGATAAATTTTGCTTTAAACGAACGTCATGGAAGTGGTTATTATACGACAAATGGACGGCTCCCGCCTCAAAGAACACTTGTAGCGGCACATAAAGACATAAAATACATGTCTTAAGTGCCGACAGTGTTCTAATGCCATTTGCTGTATAATAACCCACTTTCCATGACTGTGCATATAAAAACAAAATGAATAAGAACATGTATATATAAACAGCTGCAGGCAATCTTTTCCCACAATCCTTATTGAATTAGTATGATTTATGTTATATACTATTATGAGACTAAAATAATATGAAATATGGAGGCAACCATGAAAATCTCTACAAAAGGAAGATATGCGCTAAGACTCATGCTTGATATTGCACAACATTGTGCTGAAAAACCCGTTAGTATAAAAGAAGCTGCCAGAAGACAGAATATTTCAGATAAATATCTTGAACAGATAATTTCTATTTTAAATAATGCGGGATATGTAAAAAGTGTCCGCGGTCCACAGGGTGGTTATCTGCTTAAAAAGGAACCTAAAGAGTATACGGTAGGTATGATATTACGTCTTACAGAGGGTTCTCTTGCTCCTGTTGCATGTGTCGAAGAGGATGCTGAACCGTGTGAGCGTGTACAAAGCTGTGCAACCTATGTTGTCTGGGAAAAACTTTATTCAGCAATATGTGACGTTGTTGACAATATCACTCTTGAAGACCTTGTCAAATGGCATGTTGATGGTTCAGGTGATTACTGCATCTAAATTTTCTAATTATATAATTTCAGTTTTTCAACAAAATAAAAAGATATTAAACCCGGAAAACTTCTATTTCCATGATTTAATATCTTTTTTTCTTTTAACTGTTTATCTTTTTTCCGGATAAAAAACTACTCTGTAAATAATGATGTTGAATAATATCTGTCACCGCTGTCCGGTAATAATACAACAATGTTTTTACCCTTATTCTCTGCTCTTTTAGCATACTCAATAGCCGCTGCAAGTGCTGCACCTGATGATATTCCTACAAGAATACCTTCCTCTTTTGCAATTGCCTTACTGTATTTGAATGCATCATCATCCTTTACAAGAACAACTTCATTATATACTTCTGTGTTAAGTGTCTTTGGCACAAATCCGGCACCAATTCCCTGAATCTTATGCGCTCCTGCGTATCCCTGTGACAATACAGGTGATGTCTCTGGCTCTACTGCAATTACTTCTACATCTGACTTCTTTGCTTTAAGGTACTGACCTACTCCTGTAAGAGTTCCGCCTGTTCCGACACCGGCTACAAATGCATCTACATTTCCGTCTGTATCATTCCAAATTTCAGGACCTGTTGTCTTTTTGTGTGCTGCAGGGTTTGCCGGATTTTCAAACTGACCGGGTATAAAGCTGTTCTCTATCTCTTTTGCGAGTTCTTCTGCCTTTGCGATAGCACCTTTCATTCCCTTTGTTCCGTCTGTAAGTACAAGCTCAGCACCGTATGCCTTAATAATATTTCTACGCTCAATACTCATAGTCTCCGGAAGTACGATAATGATTCTGTATCCTTTTGCTGCTGCAATTGCTGCAAGACCTATACCTGTATTTCCTGATGTTGGCTCGATAATTGTTGAGCCCTCTTTTAAAAGACCTTTTTCCTCTGCGTCTTCTATCATCTCTTTTGCAATTCTGTCTTTTACACTTCCTGCCGGATTGAAATACTCAAGTTTTGCAAGAATTTTTGCTTCAAGACCAAATGCCTTTTCAATATGTGTAAGTTCTACGAGTGGTGTGTTTCCGATAAGTCCAAGTGCACCCTTATATATATTTGCCATGATAATAATCCTCCTATTATATCTATATTATATTTAATTTATTTCTACTGAACTGCCTTAAATGCTTCATCAAGATCTTCAATTATATCGTCAATGTTTTCTGTTCCAATTGAAAGTCTGATAGTATTTGGCTTGATACCCTGATCTGCAAGCTCCTCTTCATTAAGCTCTGCATGAGTTGTAGATGCCGGATGAATAACAAGTGATTTAACATCTGCAACATTTGCAAGAAGTGAGAAAAGTTCAAGATTGTCAATAAATTCTTTTGCTTTCTCTGCATCACCCTTAATCTCAAATGTGAATATAGAACCGCCGCCGTTAGGAAAATATTTCTTATAAAGACGCTGCTGCTCAGGGTCATCAGATACTGATGGATGATGAATTGCCTCTACAAGCGGCTGTTTCTTTAAGTAATCAATAACCTTTAATGCATTCTCCACATGTCTCTCTACACGAAGTGATAATGTCTCAAGTCCCTGAAGAAAAATCCATGAATGGATTGGTGAAATAGTAGCACCTGTGTCACGAAGAAGAATAGCTCTTATTCTTGTAACAAAAGCTGCAGGACCTGCTGCATCGGCAAAGCTGATTCCATGATAACTTGGGTTTGGCTCTGTAAGCTGTGGGAATTTGCCTGATGCTTTCCAGTCAAATTTTCCTCCGTCTATGATAACACCGCCGATTGTAGTTCCGTGACCACCGATAAACTTAGTAGCTGAATGAACTACAATATCCGCACCGTATTCAAGCGGACGAAGAAGATATGGCGTTGCAAATGTGCTGTCGATAACAAGTGGAATCTTGTGTGCATGTGCAATCTTTGCGATTGCTTCGATGTCTGTAACTTCTGAATTTGGATTTCCAAGTGCCTCAATGTAAAGTGCCTTTGTGTTGTCCTTGATAGCAGCTTCAAATGCTGAAGGGTCAAGCGGGTCAACAAATGTTGTCTCAATATTATAATCTACAAGAGTATGCGCAAGAAGATTATATGTTCCACCGTAAATGTTCTTTGCTGCTACAATGTGGTCACCTGCAAGTGCAAGGTTCTGAATAGTGTATGTAACTGCTGCTGCACCTGAACCAACTGCAAGTGCTGCCACACCACCCTCAAGTGCTGCGATTCTCTTTTCAAAAACATCCTCTGTAGGATTTGTAAGTCTTCCGTAAATGTTACCCGCATCTTTAAGACCAAATCTGTCTGCCGCATGCTGTGAATTGTGGAATACATAAGATGATGTCTGATAAATAGGAACTGCTCTTGCATCTGTAACTGCATCTGCTGTTTCCTGACCAACATGTAACTGTAATGTTTCAAATTTAAAATTTCTATCTGCCCTTGCTTTCTTACTCATATATATGTCCTCCAAAAATTAATTTCTATTTATCTTTTTCTCTATTCTGCTTTTAATTTACAAATTTATTCTATTCCAAAAAATAATAAATAATCAAAAGCAACAATAATCATGCCACCACTTAAAACTGCACATTCGACTATCTTTCATCGTATAGTCGATAAACATTCGCCTATAAATCATATAGTCTCCTCCATATTCTACTTGTCATATATTTCATATTACCTTAGTATGATATGCTGACAAAAATTATAATACGCTTCTATTCCTACTTTGTCAATAGGAAATATATATTTTTTTATTTTTATGGCTGAACTGTTACATTTTTACTCATGTGCTGTTATCCAGCCTCCTGCCGCTATCACATCCCCATCATAAAAGACTATAGCCTGCCCCGGTGTCACCGCTCTCTGTTTTTCATCAAACACACATTTTATCTTTCCGTCCTTCTCAGGATAAACCGTACATGGCGAACCCTGATGTGCATATCTTATCTTTCCGGTAAATCTTGTTGGCTCTGTTATATTTTCAATCGACATATAATTTATGTTTTCCGCATACACTGTATCCGAAAATACACTCTGACCGTCACCGAGTACAATCTCCTTTGTGTCCGGACAGATTTTGTTTATATAATAAGGTTCAGTTGAAGGAAGTCCCAGTCCCTTTCTCTGTCCTATCGTATAATGCTCTATGCCCTTGTGCACTCCAAGAACATTACCCTTTTCATCGATAAAATTGCCCGGCACACTTTTTTTGCCCGTCTCTCTCTCTATAAAACCTGCATAGTCATGGTCCGGTACAAAGCAAATATCCTGACTGTCACTCTTATGTGCAACCTCAAGACCTATTTTTTCTGCTATCTCTCTTATCTGGTCTTTGTTGTATTCTCCGACAGGCATAAGCGTTCTGCTGAGCTGTTCCTGACTGAGATTAAACAATACATATGTCTGGTCTTTCTTTTTTGTTGCAGACATTTTTATTGTATATCTTCCGTTGTCAAGCTTAACTATTCTTGCATAATGTCCCGTTGCAATATAATCTGCTCCTATTTCCATAGACCTCTGTAAAAGCGACTGCCATTTAACATATTTATTACATGCTATGCATGGATTCGGCGTATGTCCCTTCTTATATTCATCAACAAAATAATCTATAACATACTTTTGAAAATCATCTCTGAAATTCATTACATAATATGGTATATCAAGCTGTGATGCCACGCGTCTCGCATCCTCCACAGCCGACATTCCGCAACATCCGCCCTCATGTTCTACTGTGCAGGCATCTTCCTGCTGCCATATCTGCATGGTTACTCCAATCACTTCATATCCCTGTTCTTTTAATAAATAGGCTGCCACCGATGAATCAACACCACCCGACATTCCGACAACAACTTTCTTTTTCATATATCTGATCCTTTCATTAAGTGTTTTAAGTATTGTATTTTTGCATAAATAAACAATAGCCGTATCACAAAAGATAACTGCATCTGTACTAAATGATAACACATTATCTTTCATAATACGACCATATATTTTTATAATTCCTACCCACAAACTATGATTTAGAAATATGCCTGCTGATTCTGCAATTTGCAATAAAAAATAATCAATGAATAACTTTTAGTATTCTTCTTCCGGAGCTTCTTCCTTTTCGCTGATGTCATTTACAGGCTTTTCAAGACCTTCTATCTTGATACCGTTCTTTTCTGCATAATCCCAGAGAGCTGCATGTATAGCTTCCTCTGCTAAAAGAGAACAGTGGACTTTTACCGGTGGAAGTCCGTCAAGTGCTTCCATAACTGCCTTATTTGTAACCTGTAACGCCTCCTGAACTGTTTTTCCTTTTACAAGCTCAGTTGCCATACTGCTTGTCGCAACTGCTGCACCACATCCAAAAGTCTTGAATTTTACATCCTGAATGATTCCGTTATCATCAATGTCAAGGTACATTCTCATGATGTCACCGCATTTTGCGTTACCAACTGTACCTACACCACTTGCATCCTCTATCTCTCCAACATTTCTTGGATTGTTGAAATGATCCATAACTTTTTCACTGTACATAGTAAGCCTCCATTTCTCTGTTCTTATCTATTTATTATTCTTTACAAAATCCTCGTAAAGAGGTGACATGCTTCTAAGTCTTTCAATAATTCCTTTAAGCTTGTCTACTGTAAAATCAACTTCTTCCATAGTATTCTTTTCTGATAAAGTAAGTCTTAAAGAACCATGTGCTATCTCATGTGGCAGTCCTATGGCAAGTAAAACATGCGAAGGATCGAGTGAACCTGATGTACAGGCTGAACCACTTGAACCACATACACCATTCTGGTCAAGCAATATAAGCATTGACTCACCTTCAATAAATCTAAAACATACATTTACGTTATTTGGAAGTCTCTTAACTTTATCACCGTTTAATTTTGCATAAGGAATTTCTTCCATAACCCTGCTGATAAGATGGTCTCTGAGCTTTGTCTCATACTCCATTCTCTCTTTCATATTGTCTCTCGCAAGCTCTACAGCTTTTCCGATTCCGACAATTCCCGGAACATTATGAGTTCCTGCTCTTCTCTGTCTCTCCTGTGCCCCACCGTGAACAAATGAACCAATTTTTACACCTTTTCTGATGTACATAATACCGATTCCCTTTGGTCCGTTTATCTTGTGACCGCTGGCACTGAGCATGTCAATGTTCATCTCATCCACATTCATAGGAATATGGCCAAAAGCCTGAACAGCATCTGTATGGAATAATACCCCATGTTCTTTGGCAATCTTTCCGATTTCTGCAATAGGCTCTATAGTTCCAATCTCATTGTTGGCTGTCATAATTGAAATAAGAATAGTATCCGGTCTGATTGCTTTCTCTACATCGACAGGATTTACAAAACCATTTTCATCTACATCAAGGTAAGTAACCTCAAATCCCTTTTTCTCGAGATATTCACATGTATGCAGAATGGCATGATGCTCTATTTTTGATGTGATAATATGCTTTCCTTTATTTCCATAAGCATCAGCAGTAGCTTTTAATGCCCAGTTGTCAGACTCACTTCCGCCGCCTGTAAAATAAATTTCCTCTGTTTTTGCACCAAGAAAGTCTGCAATAGTCTTTCTTGAATCCTCAACAGCTTTTTTGCTGTTTCCTGCAAAACTATATATACTTGATGGATTTCCATAAAACTCAGTAAAATATGGTTTCATAGCCTCAAATACTTCTGGATATACCTGTGTAGTGGCTGCATTATCCATATAGATACACTTACTCATATTTGTCCACTCCTTTGTCTCATTATTGATTTATTTTATATATCACAGTGTTTTTTCTATTTAACGAAAACACTTATCAACAAGGATTATTATAACATTGCATTTTTCAATGTCAACACGATAGTTACAGTATATCGTCGTTCTTATTGAAAACATTTATCAATAACTTTCTCAATATGCAAACTGTCATTATCACAAATCAAGTCGAAAAAAAACTTGAACATCAAAGCAGAAACTCTAATGTACAAGTTCTAATCTCTCAATATGTAAATGCACCAGGAGGGATTTGAACCCTCACGAGGTCACCCCCGACGGATTTTGAGTCCGTTGCGTCTGCCGTTCCGCCACTAGTGCATATTGTGTTGTCACAACATTTGATATAATACTACCAAATCACTCAATTGTCAATAGCTTTTTTCTTTTTTCAACTCATCCCCGAATGATACTTTTTCCCGAAAAGAAACTGCCACATAATCAAAATGCGGCAGATTATTTTCAATAGGAATACTAATAATTATGTAGATATTTTTAACCAATAACCTTTTTAACAGCCTCTAAAACTCGATCTGCCTGGAAAGGTTTTACAATGAAGTCTTTCGCCCCATTCTGAATAGCTTCAATAACCATCGCCTGCTGTCCCATTGCTGAACACATAATAACATTTGCCCCAGCATCAGCTTCCTTAATTTTTTTCAAAGCCTGAATACCATCCATCTCAGGCATAGTAATATCAAGTGTAACTAAATCCGGTTTCAATTCTGTATATTTCTGAATAGCAACAACACCATTCTCTGCTTCCCCAACTACATTGTAACCACCTTTTGTTAAAATATCCTTTACCATCATGCGCATAAATGCCGCATCATCAACAACTAAAATATTATTTCCCATGGTCATTCTCCCTTGCATAAATTATTAACAAATCATATCAGCTTTTCAGTTATAAAGCAACCTTTAATATGATTCACCAAAGAACTAACTTTTCTTTTGTCAGTCTTTTTGACTACAATTCATGTCTTAGATTATATATCTTTTAAGAACGCGTGTCAAGTAAATGGTTAAATCAAAACTATTTATTTAAAAGTATATTTCCTGTTTTTATCTGCACTGCGAACACAAACAAATAAACAATTACTTAAAAATATTTATGACTTCCCCACAAATTACTTTTTTTCAAATCAAGATACTCGCTGTACGCTTTTTCAAGTATCTGCTTTTCGTTTGAAAATTTAAGTAAATGATATGCCTCATGATATTTGTAATATCCTGAATCCACAAAATATTCCTCTCTTTGAGGCTTGCTATGATAACTGTCCGCCATCATAAGATACCAATGTACATCTTTTACTACTGTGTCATTCGGTGTGTTAAAGGTATATTGGCTCTTGCCAACATATTTGATAATACTGGCAGCCACATTTGTTTCTTCTTTTACTTCCCTAAGAGCAGTCTGCTTGTACTCTTCGCCTGCTTCAACTGTCCCTTTCGGAAGAACCCAGCCATCATATCGATGTTTATAATTCTTGTAGAGCAATAAAATCTTTCCTCTAAAAATCACCACACCGCCACAGCTCGTTGCTTCAATCATTGCAATTCCTCCTTGGTGTGCGTGAACATACTTATATAAGTATACTCTTTTTGATGACTCTTTGCAAGAACATTTAATCGCCGAGATACTCTCTAAACATTTTTTCGGCTATCGGCACCGCATATCTGCTTCCTGTTCCGGCACCCTCAACAACTATACTGACAGCTATTTTGGGGTTATCCGCCGGTGCAAATCCAACAAACCATGCGTGTGATGTCCCTTTTGAATCAAACTCAGCTGAGCCTGTTTTTCCTGCAACTCTGTATGAAAATCTGTTTAATAACGAAGCTGTTCCGTCTTTTACAACTGATTTCATAAGATTTTTAACGCTCACTGCCACACTTTTATCTATAATTTTTCCGGCTGATTTAGGCGAATATTTTTTTACCTGCTTTCCCGAATCACTCTCAGTGTGGTCAACTACACACGGCACCATCATTTTTCCCTTATTTGCAATAGTGCTGCTTATAAGAACATTTTCAAGTGGTGTTATTCCTGTCTTTCCCTGACCTATTGCAGTCTGCATAATCTCACCTTTGTCCGACTTTCCATTCAAAACAAAACTGCTTTTTTTGTATTCAAAATTAACGGATAATTCTCTGTTAAATCCAAATTTTTCGCACAAACTTTTGAAACTGCCTGTATTAAGTTTCAAACCTATATTTGCAAAAGCCCCGTTGCATGACTCTGAAAAAGCTCTGTTTAAATTTACCTTTCCGTGAACTTCACCGCCGTAACAGCTTATCTTATTTCCATAAAACTCGTCTGTTCCCTTGCACACATATTTATAATTTTTATATTTACTTCCGTTTTCAATAATGTATTCCGCTGCCGTAAGTATTTTAAATGTCGAACCCGGCGGATATATTCCCTGTGTTGCCCTGTTTAATAATGCTGAATTTCCGTCACCACCCGATATAAGCTTATCCCAGTCTTTCCCAACGGTATTCGGATTGTAATCGGGTTTTGATACCATCGCAAGAATCTTTCCCGTAGACGGTTCCATTGCAACTACTGCTCCCCTGTAACTTCCAATTGCGTCATATGCTGTTTTTTGAAGTTTATAATTGATGGTAGTAACAACATTATCTCCCGGCTTTTTCTTTCCTTTAAAATTGTCCGTAAGCTGTTCTAACGGATTTGCATGAGATGTAAGTAACGGATAACACTGACTTAATTCCACACCTGTCATGCTGTTTGTAATTCTCCCGATAACATGACAAAACATATTGTTATAAGGATAATATCTCTTATCATTTCCCTTTTTATCAGTTATAGTTTTCGCCAGAACTTTGCCGTCTGCTGACAGTATTTTTCCTCTCTTTACTTTTTTGGCAAGAACCTCCTGTCTTTTGTTATACGAATTGTTTATTATATCCGCACTGTCCCTGACCATAAATACAGTTATATATACCATCATCCCCAAAAACAATGCAACAAAAAAATATGTTATGATAAATATCTGGCGGTTTCCTCTTTTTTGTTCATCATATACCATATCATCAGCCTTTGACCGCCTTCTACTCCTCATTTCTTCTGCTGCGTCTCTGTCTCTTGCCGTCTGTCTCACCAATCTCCCCCCTTCCGCTATTTTTAACATACAAACCCTGTATTATCGCAAATAATATCATCGTACTTGTAACAGAACTTCCTCCATAACTAACAAGCGGAAGTGTAACACCTGTAGACGGAATAAATTTCGTCACACCGCCTATAGTCAGAAAAGTCTGAAACATATATTCAACACTGAGCCCCAAAGCAGTCAATTTATAAAAACGGCTGTTTATTTTCAATGAGATATTGATAAACATAACAAAACAGCTTATCTCAACAAGTATAATACATAACCCGAAAAAAACACCCATTTCCTCGCATATGGCAGAAAATATAAAATCAGTCTTTGATACCGGTATCTTTTGCGGCGTTCCCTCGCAAAGTCCCATTCCAAACCATCCTCCGGTACCGATAGCAAACAGCGACTGCGTTACCTGATACCCCTTGTTCGCAACATCACTCCACGGGTCTTTCCAGGCTGCAACTCTCACCCTCACATGATAAAAAAGCTTATATGCTGCAGCCGCTCCCGCAGCCAGTGCTCCTGCTCCAAGCAGAATATAGCCTTCTTTTCTGGTTGCCGCATACAATATTACTATATAAGTTATATAAAATATCAATGCTCCGCCAAGGTCTTTTTCAGCTATCAGTATAAGCACATGTATTGCTGCTGGTATTGATACTTTTACAACATCCGCAAAATTTCTTACTCTCGCAAGCATTGCCGCCGCAAAAAAAACAAATATAATCTTTACGAATTCGGATGGCTGCAACGCAAAACTTCCGATTATTATCCAGTTTCTCGAACCGTTTTTCTCTTTTCCTATAATAAACACAAGCGAGAGCAATACTATGCCGATTATGGCATAAAAAACTCCAAACTTATCGAAATAAGGAAATTTTTCTATCAACAGCGGAATAAACAATGAGATGAAACCTGTTGCAGCAACGAATATCATCTGTCTTATTATGTCGTTACCGCCAAGTCGTTCTATCATTATAAATCCTATACACAAAAGCATCATCATATTGTTTAGGATAAGTTTTGACATTCCTTTATAAACATACGGATATGCTTTACACATAAATATCAAAAGGACAAGCTGACATACATAATATATCAATATTTTTATGTCAATACTGTTTAAAAACAAAACAAGCGCAGCTATAAAATGTATACCAAACATTATTTTCTGCTGTCTTTTGTATACTCTTTCCTCACGCTCTCTGTCTCCTCCTATAAATACCGTAAAACAATGCCACGCATAAATCGCAAACAATATAATAATTATATATTTTGAAGTTTCTACGAGTATTGAATGCAACACCCCGATAATGTTCATGTTTCCGAACATATTTATAAGTTTGTCAGCTGCTTCCTGCTTGTTCATAAATCCAAAACTCCTCCTGCTATTCCACGCCGTTTAGCATATGACCTTCATCATAGTCTCCCCTGTATCTGCCGCACAATATCTCTTTTATAGTCTCGCAGTCCTCAAATGTAAAATCATACCTGAATGAAGATATGCCTTTTTCTAGAAGAACTTCCTCGTATTTTTTCAGATAAAGCGGCTTTGCCTTATAGATAATATTATAGCAGTATTTACAATAATTTATTGCCATAAACTTTCTTTTCTTTCTATCTTCAAAACACAACATATCGTTCATTTTATTCTTATCTTTGCATAAAGCGGCACATTCATCAATATTATGTCTTATGCACTGTGCCGAAACCATCATCGGAATATGCGTATACATAATAAACTCACAGCCTTCTGTATCTGCAAGTTCGTCCATCTCATACATTGTAAGTTCAAACGGCATTGTAAATCTTTCCACGCCGTTTTCTCTCCAAAAACGTACTGCATCGCTGTTCATAGTATACATTTGTGCATCTGTAACTATCTTTTCAGGTGTGACACCACACTTTTTTGTTAGATAAGTAAATTCTTCAAAGTTCTTTATCACATATCCTGCACATTCATTTTCAAATTCAAAGTTCTGTTTTTCCCAGACATTTTTTCTGAATATATGAGGCATAACAATATATGCGTCAATTCCTTTTGAATTTATCATATTTACCGCATCTTTTAACTGACCGGCGTTTAACAGTTCTGTTCTAAGATATATCTTTTTTAAACCGGAAATGTTAAGTTCAAGGACACATTGAAGCTGCTCTAATTTCATAACAGAGACTATCATTTCGCTCTGCTTCTGTTCCTTTTTGCTGTTAGTTTCGTTGTGACTGTCGGCACTCTTAGCACAATTTCTTCTATACTTTGACAATATTTCATTTTCAAGTCCCGCAAGAACCTCTCGTCTCATTTTTTTCAACATTCCGACAGGGACAAAAAGATTGGCTTCTATAAGTATATCCAATTTTTGAAATTTAAATTTAGTTGTCCCTGTCTGTGATATACTCTTTGCCACACTCTCCTTTGTTGCTGGATTTTTAAGCGCAATATCGCATACATCACCGTATACCGTGTACTCATCTTCACCGCATTTTACTTTTAAATGCGCTTTTTGTCCATTTGAAGCATAAAATTCTCCGATAACAGGTATCTTCTTTTCCTTTTCAATAAAATCTGCTCTTATTTTTTCAAGCATACATGCTTTCTTTGTCCTGTAAACCTTGTCTCCCCGGTGTATAAGGCTTCCATATTTGAACTTGGCTTCTACAATGCCTCCTGCCTTTTTGTTTTCACCTATAGTATACTCATATTCCTGCTCCATATTATCATTGCAGAACTCAACTACATCATACGGATATAATTCTTTAACTGTTTTGTATTTCAATCTGCCTTTTCCGACTGAAATCACCTCTCCAACCAGTACTCCACCATGTTTTGGTCTTTTTGCAGATAACATCTTACCATTTTTGCTCTTGTTTTTCTCATATGGAACACCTGACAATCCCTCCAAATATCCCTGCGTAAATCCACCTCTGTTGTATATTTCCTGAAGGTTTTCCATGTCGTTTGCAAATTCTTTATTGTGTTTCTTAAGGTATTCCTTATATGCATCTTTTCCCATAGCGGCATATAAATCTACATATTTTCTGAAAATTGATGTCACAAATGCCGTATATTCAGGTCTTTTCATACGTCCTTCTATTTTAAATGAATCGATTCCGGCCTCAATCATCTCACAAACATAAGGAAGATTACATAATTCTTTAGGGCTTAATATATAATCACCTATATCACTCTTATTTCCTTCTACAAGATAAGGCTGTCTGCACGGCTGTGCACATCTTCCTCTGTTGCCGCTTCTTCCACCAAGCATGCTGCTGAACAGGCATTGCCCTGAATAGCAATAACATAATGCGCCGTGAACAAAGACTTCCATTTCCATCAAGGTATCTTTTCTCATCTGTTCTAATTCGCCGATGGTAAGTTCCCTTGCCGGAACAATTCTTGTAACTCCGTATTTTTTTAACAAATCGTCTGATACACCCATTGTTATAGTCATCTGCGTACTTGCATGTATCTCCATTTCTGGAAACCATGTGTGAATATTTCTCATTGCACCGACATCCTGAACTATTACCGCATCAAGCCCAGCTTCATAATATGGTTTTAAAAAAGAGTAAAGTTCAGCAATCTCACGCTCTTTAAGCAGTGTATTTACTGTCATATATATCTTTACTCCATATATATGACAATAATCAATTGCTCTAAGCATATCATCTCCTTCGGGATTGTCCGCATATGCTCTTGCGCCAAATCTACTTCCTCCTATATAAACAGCATCACATCCTGCTGCAACCGCCGCTTTTAAACTCTCAAATGAGCCTGCCGGTGCAAGTATCTCAGGTACTTTTATCTGGTTTGCCAAGTTGCTTTCCTCCTTCAAAATCATAAAAAAGGGCAAAGCCAGCGCTTTGCCCTAGCAAGAATTTCAAAGAAATTCTTGTTGGTACACCACTACATTACAGCAATTTCCTATTCCATAAAAAGAGGACTGTAAACAGTCCCCATTTTATTTATCTGCGTCTATTTCTTCCTAACTCCGTTTCAAGCCTTATTATTTCATTTTGTGCTTTCTGCTTTTCATCCGACAATTCTTTAATCTTTTCTTTCGCCTTATCTATCTCCGACTGCATTGTAAGCATTTCATGTTTTATGTCGAATATTTCCTTTTCCATATCTTCATTTTCATTTTTTAAATCATTTGAATCTTTTATGGCTTTATAATATTCATCTGACAGATTTATAGCAAGAAGGATGTTACGCATCTCAGTATCAAGTCTGAGATAACTTTCCTGCTGTTTAAACTCAGCTATTTTGTCATTTATATGGTTAGCAATCTTTTGAAGATAGTCACTGCTCTCATATCCGCTTAGTGTATATTGTTTTCCATTTATAATAACTTCAACATCATTTTTCGTATTCATCTGCCACTTTCTCCTTTGATTATATCATGAACACATGATTATATCATCTGCACATGATGTCTACTCAGCAGATAAATCATCCGCCATCTGTTCTTTATCTGCTTCACTGTTGTTTTGTGCAGCACTGCTTTGGTCTACAACAAGTTCCGCTTTGTTTTTCCTTACAGTTTCAAGATAATCACTAAGAGATTTCTCAAGAACTTTTGAATTGTTCAAAGTATTTGTATACGCTGCCTGTATTGTTTTTTCTGCCATTGTGAGAAGGTCGGATGTATAATAAATAGCTCCGTTTCCAATCTCCTCAGCCTGTTTTCTCGCATCATCAATAATAGCCTGAGCTCTTGCATTCGCCTCATTTACAGTTTTTTCAGCCTGCTGATAAGCCTGCTGCATAATATTGTGTTCCTCGACGAGAGCTTTGTACTGCTCTTTTGCATCGGCGAGCATAGCCTGTGCTTTTGTATTTGCATCGTCAAGTATCTGGTCTCTCTGATTTAATATTTTTCTGTATCTTTTTATTTCTGTTGGTATATCCCTCCGAAGATCATCAAGCAGATCATAAAGTTCATCTTTAGGTACTATAACTCTTGTAGCTGATAGTCTTTGCATCTTACAACTCTCTACAAACGCATAAATATCTTCAATTTTCTGTTCAATTCTACTGTCTCTGCTGTCCTGCATTTTAATTCCCCCGTTTATTTATCTCGATTTAAGTATTTAAGTGCTTCCATCGGAACAAAATCACTTATATCTGCATTATATCTCATCAGTTCTTTTACGGCACTTGAACTCACATATGAATACTGCGGTGATGTAGCAAGAAATATCGTATCTGCCCTGCCGTTCAATTTATAATTTGCCTGTGCAAGCGGAAGTTCATATTCAAAATCTCCTGCACTTCTCAAACCTCTCACTATCGCATCCGCATCACATTTATTAACAAAATCCACCAATAATCCCTCAAATGCTTCAACCCTTACATTTGGCATTTTGTTTGTCACTTCACCAAGAAGCTTTACTCTTTCTTCTAAAGTAAGAAGCGGCTGTTTTGAACTGTTTATAAGAACTCCAAGCACCAATGCATCAAACATTTTTGAAGCCCTGTATATCAAATCCATATGCCCTTTCGTAACCGGGTCAAAACTTCCCGGAAAAACTGCTGTACTCATCTTTTTTCCTCAATCATCTATCCTTATAAATACATGACGGTTTGTCTTGTATTCTTTTACTTTTTCAACATTGTATATATCATACATATAAGAAATATCTGTATCCAATGAAGTCTCTGCAATTATAAGAGTATCTTTATGCACAATATCCGAACCTGACAAAAAACTTAATATCTTTGCTTCAATATCATGATTGTACGGAGGATCCATAAAAATAATATCGAATTTATTTCCTGTCAATTCCAATTTTTTTAATGCCGACACGGCATCCATCTTTAAAACTCTTGCAACATCTTCAAAATGTGTTCTTTTTATATTCTCCTTGATGCATCTCACGGCTTCGGAATCGTTGTCTATCATAACAGCTTCTTTTGCACCTCTGCTCAAAGCTTCAAGCGCTATTCCGCCGCTTCCGCTGAATATGTCCAAAAAACTTACATCATATAGCTCCTGTTGAAGCATATTAAACAATGTTTCCTTTATTCTGTCTGATGTCGGTCTGGTATGGCTGCCTTCCGGAGTAACCAGATTTGTCCTTCTTGCTTTTCCTGCAATAATTCTCATAATTAAGTCTCTCCATCAAAACGGATATATTTTATTTTACTTATAGACGTTTTCTAAGGTCAAATACATCTATTGTTATATATTAACACACTCTTTGCTAACGGTCAAACACATCCGCTTCTTTTATGATCATCAAATCGTCCCTTGTCGGATTTTCAATTTTTACAAGACGATTTGCCTGATTCATCACAAATTTTTCAAATAAATTTCTTATTCCTCGCGCATTTCCGAAATTTTTCCACTGTGATGCTTTCATTTTATTTAATAGTTCAAGAACTTTTACTTTTGCTCCTTCTTCTATCTCTAGTCCTGCTTTTCCTGCCATAACCGACAATATACTTACAAGTTCTTCCTTCGTGTAATCAGGGAAGTTTATAAATTTGTTGAATCTTGATACAAGTCCCGTGTTGCTTTTAAGAAATGTTTTCATCTCTTCTGTATATCCCGCAACTATTATGACAAGATTGTCCCTGTTGTCCTCCATAAGCTTGACAAGCGCATCTACCGCCTCTGTTCCAAAGTCGTTTGGCATATCCGGATTTACAAGCGAATATGCCTCATCAATAAACAAAATGCCACCCATCGCTTCTTTCACAACATCATGAACTTTCATTGCAGTCTGTCCGACATATCCTGCAATAAGACCTGACCTGTCGGTTTCTATCATCTTTCCGTCGGATAGTATCCCAAGTTCCTTATAAATTTTTCCCACAAGCCTTGCAACTGTTGTTTTCCCTGTTCCAGGACTCCCGGTGAATACCATATGATATGACATATCCATAACGGGCATATTCATCTCTTCCCTTAACTTTCTTATCTTGATAAGATTTATAAGAGATTGTATCTCCTCCTTAACTTCGGATAATCCTACCATACCGTTTAACTCGTCCACAAGTGCCTTTATCCGTTTTTCTTTCTCTTCTTTCTGAAGACGTTCTCTCTCAAGAATACGTTGTTTAACTTTCATAAATTCTTCTCTTGCGAGACGTTCTTCTTCCTGCTGTTTTACAATCTTTTGTTTCTCTATTTCTTCATCGGATAATATATCACCGTCATTTGTGAGAACAAATTTCTTTGTATCATCATCCTTTGTGATAATCTCTTTTAACTTGGTTTTATTTATCTTTTTTACATTTTTGTTTCTTTTCTTATTCGCTTCCGCCCTCTTTTTTTCAGCTTCAGCTCTCTTTTTTTCTATTTCTTTTTGTCTTCGGTCCCTCTCCTTATCAATCACGGACTGTTTCTGTCTTACCCACTCAACATCACATCTTATGACATTTGATGTAAGTTTTCTGATAATATACTCAGAATGTACTTTAGCATCTCTGTCTATAACAAAATTGCTTATCTTATCATAATATTTCTGTATAAACTCATTTACCTTGCCGTCCTTTCCGTCATTCAGGTACGCCATGCACAAAAGAATATTCAGGAAGGCATCTAAAAAATACTCCGTCATAATCTCTTTGCGCTCCTTGTCATACAAACCGCAAAGCTGCAAAAGAACAGGCGGCAATTCATAATACTGCCTGCTCTGTACATATGATTTTTCTTCAATATCTCCGTTTGAAGGTATTGAAAGCGGATTGGTTTTTGTTACCAATCTTATAAAATCTTTTTGATTTTCCAATATATCACCACAATGAATTGCAAGATTCATAAGCACCGACTGCACATACAAGTCAAGCACCTGAGTGCTTGTCTTTTTCATAACCTGCCTTGCCTGATCCCAAAAACCATTTACCTCAAGTATTTCACAATATGACACGAGTTTTTTATAGTTGTCCTTGCCAAGCTCAAGCAGTTTATCCTGTGTATACTGTTCTGCTGCCATCAAACCAAAATCCTCCAAACTTTCCAAACACACCGTTCCTGTAACACCTTTATTGCTTATATTACTATCTTTTTTCCATAATTGCAATCATTTACGGATATTTCAAACTCATTTGCGGCATCGTTCGCCATTTTCATTATATCGGCATCCTGATAAATATCAGCCAGCTTAAAATCCATTTCCCCACTCTGCCTTATCCCAAAAAAGTCTCCCGGTCCACGAAGTTTTAAATCCTGCTTTGCAACAAAAAATCCATCGTTTGACTCCTCTAATACACGAAGCCTTTTCATTGTCTCCTTTGATGGATTTCCTGCCATAAAAATACAGTACGACTGGCTGTCACCTCTTCCGACACGCCCTCTTAACTGATGAAGCTGCGCAAGACCAAATCTCTCGGCATTCTCTATCATCATGACAGTTGCATTCGGAACATTTATTCCTACTTCTATAACAGTAGTTGATACAAGAATGTCTATCTCATGTTTTGCAAACTGTTCCATTATCTCATTTTTTAATGAAGCTTTCATCTTGCCGTGCAACGCCTTTATCCTTATAGATGGAGCCATAGTTGTCTCCAGCATATTTGTATAATCGGTTACATTTTCTGCCTCCATATTTTCACTTTCCTCAACCATAGGACATATAATGTATACCTGATGACCTGCCGCTATTTCCTTTTGCATAAATTTGTATGCCTGATTTCTGTAATTTGTTCCGACAACACAGTTTTTTATCGGTAAACGTCCCACCGGCATAACATCTATAACTGATACATCAAGATCACCGTACAATATTATCGCAAGAGTTCTCGGTATCGGAGTTGCACTCATAACAAGCATATGAGGCTCTTTTCCTTTTGAAAATAATGTCTCTCTTTGTTTTACTCCAAATCTATGCTGTTCGTCCGTCACGACAAGTGCAAGATTTTTGAATTTGACTTTTTCCTGTATAAGCGCATGTGTCCCCACTACTATATCAACTTCGCCGTTTTCTATTTTTTCGTATTCTTTTTTCTTCTGAGATGCCGTCATGGAACCTATAAGCATTCCCACTCTTATTCCAAATTCGTCAAGAATCTCACAAAATGACTGATAATGCTGCTTTGCAAGAACTTCTGTCGGAACCATAATCGCACCCTGACAACCATTTTCCGCTGCCAAAGCAAGAGCTATAATGGCAACTATTGTTTTTCCTGAACCGACATCCCCCTGTATAAGCCTGTTCATAACATAGCCCGAACCTACATCGCCTATTATGTCACTAAGTGCATTCTCCTGTCCCCCGGTCAGTTCATATGGCAGTTTATCTTTTATCTTTTTTTCAATATCCATATCATTGAAATCAAAAACAGACTTTTCTTTTGTGTTGTCTTTTTTCAGCTTTTTCATCGCAGTAAAGAAATGAAAAAATTCATCAAATACAAGACGTTTTCTCGCATCTATACACTCATCCTTGTCTTTCGGGAAATGAATGCCTTTTATAGCTTTTTTCCACAAAATAAGATTGTATTTTTTTCTCAGTGCAGCCGGCAGGAAATCTTTGTCAAGTTCCACATTGTCAATACAGTTTTTTACAGCCTTTGTTACCATATTGTTTGTAAGTCCCGCCGTAAGTGAATAAGTTGGGAAAAGCTTGTCTATACTGTTCGCGTATTCCTGCATGCTTATCATCTTAGGCTGCTGAAGTCTTAATATTCCATTTTTGTTTACAACTGTTCCCCTTAAAATATATTTAGTTCCCATATGAAGTGTTTTCATCAAAAACGGCATATTAAACCACACAACCCTCAATATTCCTGTTGCATCTTTTATGTCACACTCAATTATTTTCAAATTTCCGTGTCTTGCATTTTTGGGTTTTGAGACAAGACTTCCCTCAATTATAACCGTCCTGCCTTCCACTACTTCTGAAATATTTTCTATCTGTCTGAATATCTCGTATTCTCTCGGATAATAGCAAAGAAGCTCTCCAACTGTTGATATTCCCAATTTGTTGAAAAGCTTCTCACTCTTTTCTCCGATTCCCTTAATTTTTATAATACTGTCATTAAGTTCCATCGAATTTCTCCTATATTTTCTTTAAAAAATGGCAAAACCAGCGTTTTGCCATCCAAGAATTGCTTCGCAATTCTCGTTGGCTTTCCACTATGTTACGAGCATTTTCCTATTCCATTAAAAAGCGGTTTTATTCCACTGATATGAAATAAGAATATACCGGCTGTCCTCCAAACTGCACTTCAAATTCTACATCCTCGTATTTGTCAGCAAGTTTGTCGGCAAGTTTATTGGCACCATCCTCATCAACATCTGCACCGTAATAAAGACTTACAAGTTCTGCATCATCATCTATCATGCTGTCAATAAGAGCTGTAGCCGCATCATCAACATTTTTCTCAACAGCTACTATAGTCTTATCGGTAAGTCCCATAAAATCACCCTGTTTTATATCTTTGCCGTCCATATTTGTATCTCTGACAGCATATGTTACCTGACCTGATTTTATATTCAGCATTTCTGTTGACATGTTCTTCTCATTCTCATCAACAGACTTGTTTGCCACATAATTTATCATTGCCGAAATCCCCTGAGGAATATTCTTTGACGGAATAACGATAAGGTTTTTGTTTTCTGTAAGCTGCTTTGCCTGCTCAGCCGCAAGAATGATATTTCCGTTGTTTGGAAGTACAAAAATATTTTTAGCATTAACTTTGTCAACTGCTTCTAAAATATCCTCTGTACTTGGATTCATAGTCTGACCGCCTTCGATAATAAAGTCAACACCGAGATCCTTAAATATATCAGATAAGCCTTCTCCTGCTGAAACTGCTATAAATCCTACTTCCTTTTCAGGCTCACTCTTTGCTTCTGTTTCAGCTTTTGCAACCTTCTCAGCATCTTTTATAACTTTTTCATGATGTTCCTCACGCATATTGTCAATCTTCATACTTGTAAGCGAACCGTATGTGAGTGCTTTCTGAATAGCAAGTCCGGGGTCATTTGTATGAACATGTACTTTTACTATATCATCATCTGCTACAACTACGACACAGTCACCTATTTTTTGGAGATATTCCTTAAGCTGACGTTCCACAACATCCTGCTCTCTCTCAAGCATAATAATAAATTCTGTACAATATCCGAATTTTATGTCTGCTTCTTCTGTTGCTGTAGTGCTTGCTTTCACAACTTTTGATGTTCCGGAAACCTTTACGGTAAAGTCTGATACCTTGCCTTTAAGCGCATCAATAGCTCCCCTCAAAAAAGTCATAAGGCCCTCACCGCCGGAATCTACAACTCCTGCCTGTTTTAATACCGGAAGCATATCAGGAGTCTTTAAAAGTGTATCCTCCATATGTGCAACGATTGCATCACAAAATTCTATAATATCATCCGTATCTGAGTTTATAAGCATATCCTCTGCTTTTTCAGCACCGGCCTTTGCTACAGTGAGAATTGTACCCTCTTTGGGTTTCATAACCGCCTTATATGCTGTTTCTGCAGCATGCTGTACGGCATTTCCGATAATTGTCACATCAAGTGTATCATTTCCCTTTATCTCTTTCACAAAGCCCCTGAATATCTGTGACATTATAACGCCTGAGTTTCCTCTTGCTCCTCTTAATGAGCCGCTGGATATAGCTTTTCCGAGTTCATCCATACTCGGCTTTTCAAGGTTGGTAACCTCTTTTGCCGCAGACATGATAGTCATTGTCATATTTGTTCCTGTATCTCCATCCGGTACCGGAAATACGTTAAGTTCATTAATATACTCTTTTTTTGCCTCCAATGCTTTTGCTCCTGACAAAAACATCTTCTGTATCATAACTGCATCTATCGATTTTAAAGCCACTTTCTTGTTCCTCCTTGTACCTGCTTAATCCTCGTCAATAATACGAACACCTTCAACAATGACATTTATGGATTCGACTTCCATACCTGTAAACTCTTCAATCTTATACTGTACATTCTCAAGTACATTCTGTGACACGGCACGAATACTTACTCCATATGCTACAATAATATGAAGTTCTATTCGTATCTTGTTGTCAACAATACTTATGTTTACTCCTCTTCCGGCATTCTCTCTTTTTAAAAGTCTTGTCACTCCGTCTTTTACATTTACCGAAGCCATTCCGACGATTCCTATACATTCTGTTGTCGCAGCACCGGCATACTTCGCAAGTACATCTTTATCTATAATAATATCTCCCATTTCGGTACTCATCTTACCCTTCATATACATTCCTCCTGCTATCTGTTTTTATATTAGTATGATATTAAAGTCAAAAAATATTTGACCTCAACTGATACCACAAATTTCTTTTTATTATACTACATTTTATTCCAACAACATATAATATTACTATACAATAATAGGAATTTATTTGCAACCACATGAAAAGAATGATAGGTTTTATATTTTTTTGGATTGCCATAGGCATGACAATCATGTTTTTTGTCACAAATGGGATTCTTGCAATAATAATCATTATACTTTTGCTTATCCTAGGATATAATCTGTTTTGCTGTTAAAAAATTTATATAAAATATTATATATGAGCATTAACTTGTCCATCTAAAAAAATTTTCCATAGCTAAAATAAAAAAAGAAAAGGGACCGGTTTGTCCGATCCCCATTTATATCCGAGATGCACTTACGCACGCTCAACAGCTCCAGAACGTAAACATCCTGTACATACCGGCATCTTCTTTGTGCCGCCATTAACCTTAACTCTGACAGACTTAATGTTTGGCTTCCACATTTTATTACTTCTTCTGTGTGAATGGCTCACTTTAATACCGAAATGAACACCCTTTCCACAAACTGCACATTTTGCCATCGTAAGCACCTCCTTATATTTAATCCATTGAATCCTGATTTATATTTATTGCGAATCAGTATTTATTAGCACAACACGACCATTCTAACAAACTTTATCACAAAATGCAAGTACTTTTTTCTTTTTATTCCTCCTCAACATAATCCATTACCACATCTTCTACATCCTGTGCCTGTTTTTCCTCTCCTGAAACAGCCTTATCTGCCTTATTTTTCTTTGCTTTGCCTTTTTTTGACGGTGCGTATTTATCTATAAATTCAGGAATCATATCGAGAATTTTTGTCATTCCGTCCTGATTTTTAACATTGACAAGTTTTGTCTGTCCGTCTTTTATGACAAGAATCGCACTCGGCTGTATTTTTCCTCCCATACCGCCGCCTGCGTTATTCTTTGTACCGTTTTTACCCTTTTCAGACGAATTTCCCGAAAATGCTCCTGCTCCCGCTCCAAATGTCACATCCACAAGTGGAAGAATAATCGTACCGTCATCAAATTTTACAGCGTCCCCAACTACTGTTTTTGTTGTCAAAAAACCCTCAAGTCCTTTAAACAGTGACTGTACTGTTGAATTAAAACCATTATCTGCCATTATAATACCTCCCTTATATTGTTATACTCTTTTCTAAATGACTTTACTTCTTCACTAAGCCATACTCTGATTGCAATTTTTAACAGAACAACAAACGTTATCCTGCCTTTTACTTCTATTTTGCCTTCCAATATACTTTGCTCAAAATCCGGAGTAAGTCCCGGTTTAAACCCCGCCATAGCACAAAATGCAGCCGCAGCACCGAGCACTTTTCCCGTAAATTCCGGATTGTCAAATCCAAATGTTATGTCTGTATACAGATATTTAGGTTTGACATGTTTCCATAAATGTAACATATTATCACGCACAAAGCAAACCATATTCCTGCTTTCATCACACAAAACAAACTCTTTTACAAGTTTTGCTTTTTCACTTCCGGCTTTTATTGCCAGTAACATTTTCTTTGCCGTATTTATCAGACTTTTAATGTTATTTATCAGATTTTTGAAAAAGCCTGACACCCTTTTTATTATTGTTAAAATTTTATCAAATATTTTTTTTGATTTTCCTGTTTCTTCTTTTTGATTTTTTGAGAATTTATTCTCTTTATCTGTTTTATTATCCTGCTCAGATTTAATCTCTTTTTTTTGATTATCTTTAATTTGAGCACTGTCAACTCCTTGTTCTTCAATCTGCAGTGTTTCAGATTTTTCTTTATTTTCCTCTTCTGCCTGCGATGTTTCAAATTTTTCACTATTTTTTTCTTCAACAGGCTTCTGTTTTGATTTCTCTTTCTTTTTAACCTTGCTTTTCTTTTTTCTGACAGAATTTTTCTTTTCCCTTTTTTGTTTTCCCGGAAATACCTTCACTCCGAATATTCTTAAAATATATGAAACTTCTCTGCCGTCACTTTCCACCCTGAAAGATACTATATGAAGCATCCAGGATAAACACAATTTGAACGTTTTTTCATTTTCATAATATCTTCCTGCCGCTTTGTATCTTACCGGCACAAAAAGGACAAGACCGATAACAAATACCAGAAAAACAAAAAGAAAGAGTAATATTTTTAATATTGTTAATAACACTTTTGCTATTATTGCCAATATCGTAAAAAACATTACTCTCCCCCCTTATCTGAAATACTCTGATACAGTTTCTGAATTAAACTCCCCTTTTTCACTTATTATATCTGAAACCATCTTTTTTAACAGTTCAAGCACTCCTGCATAATCAGAAGCAAGACCTACAATCTCTATTCCGGTCTCTGCCTGATATTTAAACCAAAATTCTCTTGACGAATAAATATCGAGCGTATTTTCTCTGTTCGCTGCAAGTGCTATACAATAGCATGCCGGTAAAACTTTTCCACGTTCTATCATTCTTCTGTATTTTACCGGCTTTTTTAAAACTTTATCGTCCATATAAATTTTACGGTTCCATACAACTGTGGAATTTTTACCTTTTCGCTTTTTTATCATAAATCCCCTGTTCCATGCATTCCATTAAAACATCATTTCCATAACAAGCTGCTTTGATGCATATTTCTCTGCCTCATCATCGCACTGTTCAAGTGACATAGTTACATAATCAGCCACTTCCTGTGGACTATTGAAAAATACCGGTAATTTATCAATAGTGTTTGCCATAATTGCACGTCTTACCATACGGCTGTTTTTCTTCAGATATTCCTTTATCTCCACTGTAAGCTCATCTGAAACTCTCATTATATCATCCGCTGTCACTTTTCTGTCAGTGATTTTGGCATCAATTTCAGCAAAAATACTGTTTGAATTAAGCTGTGACATCTGCTTTAAATATGTAAATTCCTGTGTGAGAGAAATTTCTTCTATTATATCTTTCTGAGCCTCTATTGTCTCTTCAAGAACAGCACCTGCCATATTCATTGCCTCGGATAACTGTTCCTGCTTTCCCTCTATCTCATGGAAATACTCTCCAAGCCAGTAAAGCTTTGCTTCCTCGTCCTCAAATTCTTCCTCTGAAAGATTCCAGACATCACTTTCACTATTTGTAAACAATGAATTTATTCCACGAATAACAATCTGCTGTGCTGCCTCTTTGTCAGGTTCTTCATTATATTTTGAAGATACCGCTATTATATAAAGCTCGTTTATAATCTGGCCAAGCTGCATATAGAGGTCTGACACATCATTTAGTTTAGCTGCATTGTTTCTAATCTTTTCTGCATAAATATCATAAAGCTCTTTTGTAATATTTTCATAGTCCACTTTTGAAAGCTCGTCAAGTACCGGAATAAACTCTGTAAAATATTTATCCATGTCATCATTTTTGTAGAGCATGGCATTTGTTCTAAACATATAAACAAAACTTTCAAGTGAGCTCATATCACTTCCGTCATAAACAGATATACTGTTTCTGATAATGTCAATATATCTTGACCTGGTCATTCTCATCGGAAGCTGACCTATAATACCGTGAATACAGTCATTTATTGCAACATTATCTTTTGAACCGAAGATAAATTTTACAACATCCTGTGCAAATTCCGTATCATCAGGAAGTTTTTTCATCTCCTCAAATCTGTATTGAACTCTGTTTAACACATATTCATATACAACAAAACAGTCAACATATGCAGTAAGTACCTGCATTTTGTCCATTACATTTTTTCTGAGCTTCAAAAGTTTGTCTGCTGCCTCTGACATCTCTTCTTTTGTGAGTCCTCTTTCGTAAATATCAGCTATAATCTCATTTACAGCATCAGTAGTATCTCTCGCAGACTCTATATACGGGTTTATTCCTTCCGTAACCATTTCATAATATACATAATAATGCATCATAAGTTTTAACTTTGCATCCTCATAATTCATATGCATACATTTGTCTACATAATCAGGAAGCATCTGACGCACATCTTTATTTTTATCCAATGCTTTTACACATTGTCTTATTGAATTACTCATTTTTATATAACTCCTTAATTTTTACCAGGTCTGAACAAGAACCCATGAATCAAACCACTTTAATATATTCGCATATGATATAGTAATCGGATATCCTGACAATACCGGATAGAACATCGCGAAAAGCACTATCGCAGCCGCAGTATACACAAATACACATTTCTTTCTCTGCGGATTTTTCTGAACAATTTTATAAAAACTATATCCAAGCATCACCGCAACAAAAGGTACGCTAGGGAAATAATGATATATAAATACTGTTCTTGTTACTATAAGCCAAGGTGCATACTGTGATAAATATCCAAGTGTAAGGAATATTGCTTTTTTGTCCCTATCTTTGTAGATAAGATATAACATATAGACAAATGCAGGTATTCCCGCCCACCATACAAGCGGATTTCCAAATGCACTTATTCCTTCACGAAGATTGTCTGCCGTGATTCCGGAATAATACCACATTGGTTTGTACATTATCGGCCACTGATACCACTTTGATGAATATGGATGTGTATCTGACAATGCACTGTGATAGTTAAACATTGTTTTCTGCGCTTCTATAACCTTAGTAATAAATGTCCTGTCTGTTCCGTCGCTGAACGGAATATATGACAATGTATATATTATTACCGGTATCACTACAAAGAATATACAACAGAAACCAATAGTCTTCATAAACATTTTAACAAAATTATCTGATATATATTTATGTGATATTCCGTCTGTACTTCCGTCTATATTCTTGTTTGCATACTGATATTCCCTGAATCTCTTGTACATCTGTATAAAGAATATCACACACAATCCTGCTGACGAATATATTCCCGTCCATTTGCTTGCCCAGCTAAGTCCCATAGCTATACCACAAAGTCCAAGCGGTATAAATGTCTTTTTGAGCGGCGTATCGTAAAAGTTTAACTTTGTATAACAATACATAAAATAGTACGACAGCATTATAAACAGTGTGACAAATACATCTATTGTTGCAATTCGTGTCTGAACAAAATGCATAAAATCAAACGTAAATAACAATGTAGTTACAATGCATATCCATGTCTCGCCAAAAAACTTTTTAGCAAAGTTGTAGATTATCGGAATCATGAGCACGCCGAACAATGTTCCCATAAATCTCCAGCCAAACGGACACATTCCAAAAATAAGTATTCCCACTGCCATAATTGCTTTTCCGAGTGGCGGATGTGTATTTTCATAACAATACAGATGATGTATCATTTCATATGCTGTTCTTGCATGATATATCTCATCAAAATATGTTCCGTTTAAGTTGGTTGAACGTCCTGTAAACAGTTTCTGCTCGTCGAAAAGATTTTTGTACTCTTTTGCATTTACCGGTTCAAGCAAGTTTCCGTCTGCATCCGTAAATACAAGTTCCAAAATACTGTCCTCACCGTTTTCTGCTGACGGACTGATTCTGAAATATCTCGCAGAAACATTTATATCTTTTTGATTCCATGTAAATACGGAACCTGCATCCCATTCTGAGCCCTGACCGCAAAGAGTCGTCCATTCACCGTTTACATCGTTTGTGTATTCGATATAATATGTCGGATTGTTTTTGTAACCAAGGAAATCCCACAATTTCGCAACATTTACCTCAGCACCCATATCAAATGTTACTGCACCCTGTTTGACTAAAGAATACTCTGACTTTGGTGCATTCATATCACCGAGTCTTGCAAATGCTATAACTGCATAAACCAATGTGATAATACCAAGTGCAATAAAATCTTTTTTTGTCATTTTTGCAAGAACTGCTGACTTTTTAATAGGATTATTATTTGTCATCTTACCCTGCATTTTTTGATTTTTTTTCTCTATCTGTGCCATAATATCAGATATTTCTTCACTGTCATCAACCGGCTTAAAATACAGCTTTGCTGCAGCATAAAACATAAATACGACTGTGAGCAGTAAACCTATTGAAATCGCAATAGGTATCTGTGCTTTGGAATTAAAATTAGTATTGTCGTATACAAAAAGCACATGCGCCGCATTGTAAAATGCAACAGTAGATACCAATATATACAGCATATAAATTTCTTTTCTTAGTCTCACCGCAAAGGCAAGTAAGAACATAACCATTGCCGGGAAGAGATAACGTTCATGCATACGAACGGCAAACATAAATACTGTCGTCACAACAAATCCGCCGATAAAATAATATTTACCTGCATTCTTCTTGCAACGTAAACTTATTATAATTGAAATTATTACCGTTAATACAATTGCTATAGTTCCCCATGTCTTATACTGTACTCCAAGCAGCTTATCATACTGGCTCGCCCAGTTGAGTCCAAGCATATTCCAGAAGTTGTATGCATTTATCGACGCATATTCATATGATTTCAAAGTTCCCGTATACTGATTTAATGCCTGAGAAAAGCCAAACGGCAGCATCAGAACTCCTATCATAAGAATTGCAGCCACACCAAGTACAAGATTTTTAAAGAACTTCTTCCAATTGAAATCTTCGAGAAAAACCTGGTCAATTATACCGCATATAAGTACAGGCGTGAAAAACAACGACTGTGGTTTTATCAATATTCCGATTGCAAACACAAAGTACGAAGGTATAAGCTTCTTTTCAGTGATAAGATAGCACATAAGAACCATAAATACGGTAAACACCGAATCTGTCTGTCCCCAGACCGCACTGTCAAGAATAATCATCGGACAGAAAAGATAAACAGCAGACAAAAATGCTGCACCGCTCTTTTTCAATCTCTTTGATGCTATTTTAAAGATAAGATATGCTGTAAACATATCTGCAATTATCGCCGGAAGTTTCGTAAGAACTATGCTTGCCTTACTGTCCCAAGCCCATGAAAAGAGTGCTCTTATTGCACCTACTATATAAAGTATATACATGTATCCTGGCGGATAATCATGGAATGAATCCGACAGATAAAATTTTGAAAGTCCATCTTCAAATACATTCTGTGACCATATAAGGAAACAATTCATGTCCGTCTCATTTCCCTTGTAAACTGCTGCCGCAATAATTCTTACAACAAATGCCGCTCCGAATATAATCCAAAGCAAGACTAAATATGATTTGTCCTGACTATTTTCTTCCTTTCCTTTTTCTCTAATAAGGCTGCTTATTGGGTTGCAGCACAAAAGCGTTATTACAAAACCCAATATCGCAACAATATTAATAGCTGCCATTTTTTCTTCTCCTTACATAAATTTTTTAACATGCTGATGTGTGAACAGATGGTCTGAACAATATTCATAATTTCCATCACACTTTGAGCAAAATCTGAAATCAAGATTTTCATCATCCAGTTCCGTTCTTCCACAAACCGCACATCTGTGTCTCGGCCCTGAATTTGAAGTCTGTGTCTGCTTTTTGAAAGCCCTTCGTCTGTGTATATCCTTCGGAGAAACTCTCCTGTAATTTCTCGTTGAGAAAAAGAATATAAGGAAATTCGCCATAGCCACAATAATGGCAATTCCCATTGATATATATGCTGCACCGCTGCCTGACGCCCCCTGGCTGTAAAGCATTATTCCATAGTAAAAACTCTGTACCACCTGATAAAGCATATAGGCTGCATCAAGAATAGCAAGCCATTTTACCTTTATCGGTATAATGAAATACAACAGGAACTGCATGTCCGGATTTAACGCCGCAAACGCAAAAAACATTGACCAGTAAATATACTGGAAACCTGAATAATAAATTTGACTGTGAAGCGGTGATAAATATAATATCAATGCCGCAATAATATTAAACAGATATCCGCTCAAGAAATACATATTGAATCTGAATGTACCCCATGCCTGTTCAAGTGAACGTCCAAACAAAAAGAACAATTGAACCTGAATTACAAAAAACAAAATACTGAGTAACATTCCCATACCGCTTGAAAAACCATACGGCTCAATAAGAAATGTAACCAGTCTCCATATCTGACCTCTGAATACTGCCGACATATCAAGACAAAGGTACTCATAATAAATATTTTCATTTATCATGCCTATGACTGCACCCGCGCAATATAAAATAATAACATACCTTATCAAATCAGGTATAGCATACCTGCCAAACTTTCTCTCAAGTTTATTAAGAAAATTGTCCATAAAACTAATAAATCCTTTCAAACTATAAATTTTTACGGTCTTTTTACCCATGATAATAACATCATGATTTGATTATAGTTATCGTTTACATCTTTGTCAAACTATTCCGCAAAACATTGACAACATTCAAATACCCCGCAGCAAGCTACAGGGCATGACATTACTATATAAAATAAATATATTTGTGTGTATGTTTATTTATTCATTATTTTTCTTTAACAAAATAAACCAGACCCGGCAAAATGTAAATGCCTTTTAAACCGTTTTTGTTTAAAAATTCCTCAATATCACAATCTGATTTTTCAAATACGTCAAATAACGTATCACCCGGCTGCGCGACATATTTTACCCATTTATCGTCATCCGCATTTACACTTCTTTGCATGTTTTCGTCAGATACCTCAACGGACACGTCCTGTACCTTATCGGGAAGATTCATATTATCTGTCATATCTTCCATAAATGACATTTCTGAATTTTCACCTGCATTTTCAGATACACGGGCATTTTGATTTTCCCTGAAGTTTTCCATTCTGTCAGCTTTATCATTCATTGAACTGCTATTCTTATCATTGCAGCATTTCTTTTTATTTTTAACAGGAATACAAATAGTATCTCCGATATTAAGTCTGTAAACATCTGCATACGGGTTTGCATGAAGTATCATTGCAAGGGGTACATCATACTTTCTGCTTATTCCATATAAGGTATCCCCCTGTTTTATTGTATATGTCATTCCATCACAATTATCATAATTCATTTAAAACCTCTTTTATACGATTTCCCTAAAATGCGTAATAAATCGACCGCTTCTAACATATTTAATAGGAATATCATATTTTATTTTCAAACTTTCTTTATATTATATTCACTGTAATTTAATATTGACACAAAAATTTTAAGAAGGCTTCAAAGCAAAGCTACTTGAAATAAGAAAGTAATTGTCATATAATAGCAGAATGTGGCGATTTTTTAGCTATGATATAGAAAGAGGTACACGATGAAATTAGATTTTAATACACTTGGTATTGATATTGGTTCAACTACTGTTAAGATTGCTATATTGAACAAAAACGGTGAGATAATCTTTTCAGATTATCAGAGACATTATGCCAATATTCAGGAAACTTTGGCTAAAATTGTAGATAAAGCATACGAGGAATTTGGGGATATGCCTGTCGCACCTATGATAACGGGTTCCGGCGGACTTACACTCTCAAAACATATGGAGATTCCTTTTGTGCAGGAGGTCGTTGCTGTCGCAACATCACTTAAAGATTATGCACCAAGAACCGATGTTGCTATTGAACTTGGTGGTGAGGATGCAAAAATCATCTATTTTACAGGCGGTATAGACCAGCGAATGAACGGTATATGTGCTGGTGGTACAGGTTCGTTTATCGACCAGATGGCTACACTTTTAAAAACTGATGCCGCAGGTCTTAATGAATATGCCAAAAATTACAAAGCTATATATCCTATTGCCGCAAGATGCGGTGTATTTGCAAAAACCGATATACAGCCTCTTATAAATGAAGGTGCAACAAAAGAAGACCTCTCGGCTTCTATATTTCAGGCTGTCGTAAATCAGACTATAAGCGGACTTGCCTGTGGTAAACCTATAAAAGGAAATGTTGCATTCTTAGGAGGTCCGCTTCACTTCCTTACAGAACTTAAACAAGCATTTATAAGAACTCTGGGACTTGAGGGAGATGCCATAATAGCACCTGACCATTCACATCTTTTTGCCGCATCAGGTGCCGCAATGAATGCCCATGCCGATGTGCAGTCCTCTCTCGGTGAATTAAAAGATAAACTTTCAAATAAAATAGAACTCGAATTTGAAGTAACGAGAATGGAGCCGTTATTTGCTTCTGAAAAAGATTACGAGGAATTTACTGAAAGACATAATAAACACAATGTCAAAAAAGGTGATTTTGCTTCTTATAAAGGAGACCTTTTCTTAGGTATTGATGCCGGTTCGACTACCACAAAAGTTGCCGTTATCGGTGATGACGGTTCTCTACTATATTCATTTTACAGCAGTAACAACGGAAGTCCGTTAAAAACTGCCCTTAAAGCCATGAAAGACATCTACTCAAAGATGCCTGAGGGTGCAAGAATCGTGCGTTCATGCTCTACAGGTTACGGTGAGGCTCTGCTTAAATCAGCACTTCTCCTTGACGAAGGCGAAGTTGAAACAGTTGCCCATTATACTGCCGCCGCTTTCTTTGACCCAAATGTAGACTGTATTCTTGATATTGGCGGTCAGGATATGAAATGCATCAAGATAAAAAACAATTCCGTTGATAAGGTACAGTTAAACGAAGCATGTTCTTCAGGCTGTGGTTCGTTTATTGAGACTTTTGCAAAATCGCTTAATTATGAGGTAGCGGACTTTGCAAAAATCGCTTTGTTTGCCGAAAACCCTATCGACCTCGGTTCAAGATGTACTGTATTTATGAACTCCAAAGTTAAGCAGGCTCAGAAAGAGGGTGCAAGTGTCGCTGACATTTCAGCAGGTCTTGCATACTCTGTTATCAAAAACGCCTTGCTTAAAGTTATAAAACTTACAGACCCTAAAGACCTCGGCAAACAGGTCGTGGTTCAGGGCGGTACATTTTACAATGACGCAGTTCTCAGAAGTTTTGAGCGCATATCGGGCTGTGAAGCAATAAGACCTGATATTGCAGGTATCATGGGTGCTTTTGGTGCTGCTCTTATCGCAAAGGACAGATACACCGGTCAAAAGAGCACAATGCTCTCATTTGATGAGATAAACGAACTTCGTTTCAAAACATCAATGACAAGATGTCAGGGATGTATAAATCACTGTCTGCTCACTGTAAACGAATTTACGGGTAATCGTAAATTTATATCGGGAAACCGCTGTGAAAAAGGTCTGGGGCTTGAAAAGAACAAAGACCATATTCCAAATCTCTTTGAATATAAAAATGAACGCGTATTCAGAAATTATAAACCACTTAAAAAGGCTGATGCACCTAGAGGTGTTGTCGGTATACCACGTGTTCTCAACATGTATGAGAATTATCCGTTCTGGTTTACATTCTTTACAAAGCTTGGTTACAGCGTAAAACTTTCACCTGTTTCAAGCAGAAAAATTTATGAACTTGGTATTGAATCAATTCCAAGTGAATCAGAATGTTATCCGGCAAAACTTGCACACGGTCATGTAACATGGCTTATAAGACAGGGACTTGAATACATATTCTATCCTTGTATTCCTTACGAGCGTGTCGAAGTACCCGATGCAGGCAACCACTACAACTGCCCCATCGTCACATCATACGGTGAAAATATTAAAAACAACATCGAGGAACTTCGTGACGATAAAATAAAATACCAGAATCCGTTTATATCGCTTGAAAGCGAAGAGATACTTACAAAACGTCTTGTAGATTTCTTCCGGAAAGAAAACGGTATTCCTGCTGCTGAGATAAAAGCTGCAGCACATGAGGGATGGCTTGAAATGCAGGCTGTACGTGACGATATGAGCAAAAAGGGTAAAGAAGTCCTTCAATACCTCAAAGAAACAGGTCGCCACGGTATCGTACTTGCAGGCCGCCCATATCACAGCGACCCTGAGATAAACCACGGTATTCCTGACCTTATCACATCATACGGTGTAGCTGTTCTTACTGAGGATAGTATATCTGAACTTTCTGAGGTTGACCGTCCTACTATCGTCATGGATCAGTGGATGTATCACTCAAGACTTTATAAGGCAGCTTCATTTGTCGCAAAGAATGACAATCTCGACCTTATACAGCTCAACTCATTCGGCTGTGGTCTTGATGCAGTCACAACAGATCAGGTTAGTGATATTCTCACCAAACAAAATAAAATATATACTGTATTGAAAATAGATGAAGTAAATAACTTAGGTGCAGCCAGAATCCGTATCCGTTCGCTTCTCGCCGCCGTAAAAGACAGAGAACGCAAAAAGATTGAGGCTAAGCGTGTCGATACAGCACACCACAGAGTTATATTCACTGAACAGATGAGAAAAGATTACACAATTCTCGTTCCTGATATGTCTCCTATCCATTTTGAGATATTGGAGCCTGCTCTTGCCTCATGCGGTTACAATGTTGAAGTTCTCAAAGCAGACAGCAAGTGTATAGATTACGGTCTTAAATATGTGAACAATGATGCATGCTACCCTTCACTTATCGTTGTAGGGCAGTTTATGCAGGCACTTCTGTCAGGTAAATATGACCTTCACAAAGTGGCACTGATTATCACTCAGACAGGTGGCGGATGCCGTGCGACAAATTATATAGGATTTATCAGACGTGCTCTTGAAAAGGCCGGTATGGACTATATTCCTGTCATTTCAATGAGTGCCGGTATTGAAAAAAATCCAGGATTAAAGATAAATCTTGAAATGGCAAATAAAGCATTACAGGCACTTATATACGGTGACGTATTTATGCGTGTTCTCTACAAAACAAGACCTTATGAAAAAGTAAAAGGCTCTGCAAATTTACTCCATGAGAAATGGAAAAAAATTGCGATAGAGTCGGTAAAAACAGCCAACAAAAAACAGTTCAAGAAAAACATCCAAAATATTGTTAAAGAATTTGATGAACTTGAACTTGTCGATATAAAGAAACCAAAAGTAGGTATTGTAGGTGAAATTCTTGTTAAGTTCATGCCACTTGCAAACAACTTTATAGTTGAGCTTTTGGAAGAAGAAGGTGCAGAAGCCGTATGCCCTGACCTTATCGATTTCTTTATGTACAGTTTATACAATGCGAACTTTAAGGCTGAATATCTCGGCAAGAAAAAATCAAGTGCAAAGATAAACAATTTCCTTATCTGGTTTATCGAGAAATATCGCAAATGTGCAAATGATGCACTTGCGGCAAGCAAACGCTTCCACCCTACCGTTCCTATTCAGAAGCTTGCAGAATATGCTTCGCCTATCGTATCCTGCGGCAATCAGACAGGTGAGGGCTGGTTCCTCACAGGTGAAATGATAGAACTTATCAAATCAGGTGTTCCTAATATTGTCTGCACACAGCCATTTGGCTGTCTGCCTAACCATGTGGTAGGTAAAGGAGTAATAAAGGAACTCCGTCATCAGTATCCTGATTCAAATATCGTTGCTGTTGACTATGACCCGGGTGCAAGTGAAGTAAATCAGCTTAACAGAATTAAACTTATGCTATCAACAGCAGGAAAAAATCTGCAAACAGAAAATCTGTATGCAGAGTCAAAAGACAATGAAGAAACAGCTTAAAAATGGAGTTTTCTAATGAATATACTTGTATGCAGATGGGATATATTCGTATATCCTGATATATTAGATACTTTAAAAAATCAGGGACATCTTTTTGATGTCCTTGATTTTTCTGCAATAAAAATGAGTGATGATGAAATAAAAATATTTTCAAAACAGCTTGAATGTAAAATCACTTCAAAATATGATGCAGTTTTTTCCGTTAATTACTTCTCTTATATAGCCAAGGTATGCCATAGACTTAACATTCAGTATATATGTTATAATGTTGATTCCCCGCTTTTAAATATGCAGCATCCGTCAATAAATTATAAAACCAATCATATATACACATTTGACAGCAAAGAAGCCAAAGATTTTAACAATAATGGTATAAATACAGTTTATTACCTGCCACTTTGCACAAATGTTGAACGTGTGCAGACGCTTTTAAGCAGTTCTGAAAAAATAGTTTCACACGAAGCAGTTGATATTTTTTATAATGAAACAAATGATTTTTTGGAAAATTCACCATTTCAATACAAATATGAAATTTCCTTTGTAGGAAATCTTTACGATAAAAACAGATATGATGATACAATGCATATTCTGCCCGACTATCTGTGCGGATATATGGATGCGGCAATCGAAGCACAGTTAAATGTAAATGGCGGAAATCTTTTAAAAAACATGCTAACACCCGAAGTTATTGATATGCTGTCACAATATACAGATGTCAAAGCCAGTACGCAGTCACATGCCGATTTAAAATTTCACTTTGCGACAAGTGTACTTGCACACAAAACAGCGGCTAAAATGCGTATTATGGCACTTAATAACCTCGCAATGAAATATCCCGGAAGAGTCCACTTCTTCACAACAAGCGATACCTCTCCCCTATTTCCTGCACTTGTAACACATAAAGGTGCAGACTATTTTTCAGAAGCTCCTTTTGTATTTGCACATTCCAAAATAAACATAAACATGACAGCACCAAATATCGAAACAGGTATACCTCTCAGAGTATTTGATATTCTTGGAGCAGGCGGTTTTCTCATAACTGACTGGCGGGAAGATTTAAAAGATTGTTTTACCATCGGAAAAGATTTAGAAATTTATGACGGACTCGATGACCTTCTTGAAAAAACGGATTACTATTTAAAACATGACGAAAAAAGAATTGCAATTGCAAGACACGGGCTTGATACAGTGAGAAAAAAACATACCTACAATGCAAGATTCAAAGAAATTTTTAGTCTTTGAAATTATATTATATGAACAATTTTTGTTAATCCTATCTTTACCAGCTTGTCCCCCAAAAAACTCTCTTCTGATTTCTTTTCTTATCATAGAGACTTCTGCCCTTTCTCTCTCCTTATAAAAAGGCAGACACATAAAACAACAAAAGCAACTGTTACAGCTATAAGTACCGGCAATACCTGAATCGGACAGGCACTTGCTCTTACAAGTTTAAGTCCCTGATAAAGCGTGTACACACCAAATACAGAGAAGATTGCAAATGCAAGTGTATTAAGCAATCCCTCTGGAGTCTTGCTCTTTAACAGATACCCAACCAACATTCCAAGAATATCCGCTGCAAAAAGTCCAAGTGAACAGCCAATCCAGACAACAAACGCTGACCCCATACCTTCATTTGCACCAAATGTTATAGTTGTAAGCTGTGTCTTGTCTCCAAGTTCTGCTATGAAAAATGTACAAAAAACTGCGAGCGGCGCAAACTTAATTTTTGATTTACTGCCCTCTTCCTCCTCATCGTCATCATCACCGGCAATCGTTGATGCAGCAAAATAAAGAAATGCTGCGGCAGCAATAATCTTAATGAGCCAGTCAGGAATAAACTCACTTACAAGCCCTCCTGCGAGAACACCCAATCCGTTAAGTACAAGGATTGCGGCAGCAGTCCCTAAAATAATATCTCTTAACTTGTATTTAGAAGTAAGAGCAATAAGCATAAGCTGAGTTTTATCTCCCATCTCTGCTATAAATTCAGTAAAAAAAACTTTTAAAAATAATAACATTTTTTCCCCCTTTTCGTTCTCCATGACAGTTTTATCAGGCGAAGCATCTGTTATTACCGCTATGTAAGTATATCCGACATAAAAAAGACTCATGTATACTGATTTAAAACTAATGCATAATTTATAGCTTTCTATCGGTATACATGAGTCTCATTATTTAAGATTTGCCAAATTATACTCTCTAATATAATCAGAATGTTGACAAACCACACTTTCGCGCTAACTACTCCACCATGGAATATTAAGTTACTTGATAAATATTATCAAATGCATTCGAGCTTGTCAACAAAATTCGACAATTTATGACCCAAAATAATTACTGTCAAATCCTGTTTTTTCAAATTTCTTCTCCTCTTTTTGTTCCTCCTTAACATTTGCCTTCTGATACTGATTTGGATTTTCCTGTTTTTCAAATGCTCCGTCACTGCCGGCATTCGCACTATTTGGATTACTGCTAAATATATCCTTTACATCTCTATTCTTATCGTATCCATTTGGATTTCCGAAAATATCATCATCAGACATTCCCATCTGGCTCTCCATTTCTTTTTTAAGTTCCTCAAACTCAATTTCATTCTGGCTTGGCTGTTCACTCTTTTCTATAAGTTTTCCTTTGCTTTCAAGATGTTTTCCTACCACCACAATAGCAATAATAAGCACTATTGTAACAGCAAAACCGCCCTCCATGCCAAATGTTCCACCGTTTATTACTGTAGCTCCTCCATCAGCTGCTGTTGATGTAAATATTGAACTTGTAATCTTATTGCCACTGACACTTATTCCGTAAAGGTTTCCCTGAACAAAATTCCATACGCTGTGGAACGCTCCAACTATCCATATATTTTCACAATCAGCAAACAGCAATGCGGCAAAAAGACCATATAAAAACAGATTAAATATTGCAAATCCGTCTACTCCCACATTCATTCCATGAAGCATTGCAAAAAATACTGCACTAAATATTGCAGAATTTATTACATGGTATCTTCTGGTAAGTGAAACGAAAAGATAACCCCTGCAAAGAACCTCTTCTGCCATTCCCTGAATCATATATCCGATAAAATAACCTGCGATATAAACTACCGGAATATTCTGTGTAATACCGTCAAAAGTGATGCTCTTTGTCACAATACAGATAAGATATGCAACTGAAAAAATCACAAGTGCAAAAAACATTCCCTTTAAATAATTTAAAACAGCGCCTTTTTTCTTGAAGCCAAGTGTGTTTAATTTTCTCTTTTCCACAAACCGGCAATACAGACATACAATTACAATAATCAACAACTCTGAGATAAGTGTGACTATCGTCATCCACTCAGGCATATCCGATATAAGCTGCATCATTTTATTTATGTCCGGCTGACCGGAAGTTATCATCTTTATATACTCATTATTTCCAAGCATATTAAACATCATAGCCGGAACCTGAATAATTCCACCAGCCATAGAACCTACTATGAATAACGCTATAGCAATACAAATCTCTCCAAATATTCCATGCCCTCTCTTTACTGCTGCTGCCTGCATAAATTTAGGTTTTCTTATCTCTTTCATAATTAAAAAACTCTTGTTCCTCTCTTTTTAAATTTAAATCTTTCTCTATTCTCTCATACACTTTCTGTTATTCTTAATCTTAAACATTTCCTTCCATATTGCCGGATGGAAAAGAATAAGCAGTGGGAATAATTCCAATCTGCCCGCAAGCATATCAAATATAAGTACAAGTTTTGATATTACCGTAAAGTGCCCAAAACTGCATGTAGGTCCCACAAGTGCAAGTCCCGGTCCTATGTTGTTCATCGTTGCCGCTACTGCCGTAAAATTAGTGATAAAGTCTTTCCCCTCAAATGACAATATAAAAATCGAAGCTGCAAATATAATGAAAAATGTTATAAAAAATACATTTACTGAGCGGACAACCTCATGCTCTACAGGCTTTTTGTCAATCTGAATCTTTCTTATACATTTTGGATGTATATACGATTCAAGGTCTTTTATAATTGTTTTTACAAGTATGATAAATCTCGATACCTTAATTCCACCGCCTGTACTTCCTGCACATGCACCGCAGAACATCAAAAATATAAGTACCGTCTTACATGTCTGCGACCACTTATCAAAATCGACACTTGAAAATCCTGTTGTCGTTATAATTGATGCGACCTGAAATGATGCTTGTGTTAATGCTTCAAAAAACGATTTTGTCGTGTCTATTATATGAAAACATATAATGCCTACAGCCGCTATAATAATGAGAAAATAATATCTTACTTCCTCCATCTTAAATGCTTTCTTAAACTGTTTATACAGAATAAAATAATAGGCATTAAAATTAACTCCAAACAGTATCATAAATATAGTAAGCACCCACTGTATATATGGCGAATAACTTGCCGCACTGTCATTTTTTATGCCAAATCCACCTGTTCCGGCTGTTCCAAATGCCGTTGCAAGCGAATCAAACAGTGGCATTCTTCCTATAAGTAAGAATATTATCTGTACTACAGTTAATGTAATATATATAATATACAATATCTGTGCCGTATGTTTCACTTTTGGCACAAGCTTTCCAACTGAAGGTCCCGGGCTTTCTGCCCTCATAAGATTTATTCTTGAACCTCCACCAAGAGGAATTATTGCAAGCAGAAATACAAGAACTCCCATTCCACCAAGCCAGTGAGTAAAGCTTCTCCACATAAGTGAACAATGCGACAATGCCTCAACATCACTTAATATACTTGCTCCCGTAGTTGTAAATCCTGATACAGTTTCAAAAAGTGCATCTATAAGTGATGGTATCTCTCCTGTTAAAATAAATGGAATGCCACCAAAAAAACTCATAAATATCCAGCTTAAGGAAGTTGCCACGCATCCCTCTTTCAGATAAAAAACTGAACTGCCTGCTTTTTTATGTGTCATGAGCATACCGAGTAAAAAAGTAACAATTCCAACACCGAGATAAACAAAGCCCTGTTTTTCTCCATAACAAACCGCAACAATGCACGGAAGCAGCATAAATGCTGCTTCAATCTTTAAAACACTGCCTAATATATATCTTATAATCGACCTGTTCATTTTTTAATATCTCCCTGAATTTTTACTACAATTTTTCTTCTTGACTTTCATTCAAGAATCATCCCTCGCTTTAAGCCCAGTCTACTCTAAAATATCGAGAATAGTATTAAATCCTGTCTGTGTCGTCACTATCATGACTGTATCATTTACCTGTATGAAATCCTGTCCTGTCGGAATGATAATTCTGCCGTTTCTGTTTATAAATGAAATAAGAACTCCTTTTTTAATATTAAGCTCCATAATTGCTTTGTTTGTAACTGCCGACGCTTCTTCAACAGAAAATTCAATTGCTTCAACTCTCGAATCGCAAAGCTGGTAAAGTGTCTGGATATGGTTATTCTTTGATGCATTCTTTGCTCTTACATATGCTATTATGGCTTCTGATGTAATATATTGCGGATACATAATACTTCCAAGATCAAGATTATTTATTACATTTTTAAAGTTTGTCCTCGTTATCTTTGTAATAACTTTAGCATTTGAAACCTGTTTCGCATGAAGTGTGAGCATTATATTTTCCTCATCTATACCTGTAAGAGGTATAAATGACTCAACATTTTCTATACCCTCCTCAAAAAGCACTTCCTCGTCCGAACCGTCTGCATTTATAATAATAGCTTTTGGCAAAAGTATGCTAAGTTCCTCACATCTTGCCTTATTCTGCTCAATTATCTGAACTGATATTCCCATCGCAATAAGCTGATTTGCAAGATAATATGCTGCTTTTCCTCCGCCTACTATCATTGTATTTTTTACCTGTTTCGTTTTTAACCCAAACTTCTGCATAAAACTTTTTACTGTTTTTCTATGCGCAACAAATGACAAAACATCACCCTGATGCATCACAAAATCGCCCCACGGAATATAAACTTCTCCATCTCTTTCTATCATGCAGATAAGAACATTGGCAATTCCTCTCCTGCCAAATTCCTGGATTGACATTCCGTCAAGCATATTTCCTTCTGAAATCTTAAATTTGATAAGTTCTGCCTGTCCGTGGGCAAATGAGTTCACCTCAAGTGCCGTCGGAAGACAAAGAATTCTTGTAGCCTCAATAGCAGCTTCAAGTTCAGGATTTATTATCATGGTCAGACCAAGTTTTTCCCTTAAATAACTTGCCTCGGTACTGTAATCAGGTGTTCTTACTCTTGCAATAGTGTCACACTGGCTGACATGTTTTGCAACAGTACAACATAAAAGGTTTAATTCATCTGAATCTGTTACTGCGATAAGAAGGTCGGCAGCTTCTATACCAGCCTCCATCTGTACGCTGTAGCTTGCTCCGTTTCCGGCAAGCCCCATAATATCGTACTGATTTGCTATCTCCATAACTTTTTCACGATTTCTGTCTATAATGGTAATATCATGTCCCTCTTTACTCAACTGTCTTACCAATGCATTTCCAACTTTTCCGCATCCTACAATGATAATGTTGAGTCCTGATTTTACCGCACTTTTAAATTTCATTATTTTAATACTCCTTTTTACTATCAGTAAATAATGTCATACAACTCACGATGTCAATACTGTTAAATTATTACGATAGACTTATCCTAGTACATTATGTCTGTTTTGTCAAAGAATTTTATTTATTTAGGACACCCTCTGCCCTTTCTTGACATAAAAACATCATAAGAGTATGCTTTATATTGAACAGACCTTTCCAAAAGAAGGGAAAATAATAATTAAAAATAATTGTATTGACTTTTCATTTACTCCAGATACACTAAAAAATAAAATAAAAAATTGATACATCGTGCGGTATATTTGTAAAACTTACAAACCGCTCAATGTATCAATTATCCCCATTTATTTTTTATATTTTTTCTCCAATGTTGCTATTTCATCATAAATGGTTTTCCGTATTTTTTCTTTATCGATTTCCACATTTTTTCCCATAATAAAAATCTTAAAGAACAATCCAAGACTTATAGAAGCAAATATATTTATCAGTGCGATTAGCTCATCATCATTTTCCACATTCAATTGATTTTTATCAATATATTTAAACATTATTCCCTTTGGCGTATTGGCTTCTTCCTGCTTTCCCTTCATTGTATCACTGACAATCATATCGAACACCCACGGCTGTGAAAATATTCTTTTCATGCCTTCTACCTTTTCACTGCATTCGGCAGAAATCATAAAATCTATCGCTTTTCTCATAAAAGAAAATACGTCACCATCACTGTCTTTGATAAAGCTTTCCACAAAACCGAATGCTTCATTTTTATGTGTACTTACAATATAAAGAAATATATCTTTTTTATCCTCAAAATACTGATAAAAACTTCCCCTTGGTATCGCTACCTCTTTTATTATACGGTTTATGGATGCCGCCTCAAATGAATTTTCAAGAAACTCACGCTCGGCAGCAGCCATTATCCTTTTTCTTTTTTCACCAGGCAGCCTGTAAAATGTTTCTTTTGGCATACTAAAACTCCATTCTGCTAATCCTGTTTACTCTCCGTCTGTCAAATAGTCCTGTGCCTCATCCGGAATATCATCCATATCATCACTTCCGGTATCTATATCTTTTGGCTGTCTGCGATAGAGAATATCATACATTATAGGCACAATATAAAGTGTCATAAATGTTGAATATATAAGACCGAAACAAACGACAATAGCCATACCCTGCTGCATCGCATTTCCTGCGTCCTGTGAGAATACCATTACACTCATTGAAAGTATTGTCGTAAGTGCAGTCATGAGAATAGGACGCATACGTGTTTTACCTGTAGCCACAAGTGCCCTGCGTTTCTCTACGCCACCGATTCTAAGTCTGTTTGCATAATCAACAAACACAATACCGTTGTTTACAACTGTTCCCATAAGAATCATAAATCCCATCATTGACATTGCTGAGATTGACTGACCGAATAACAGAAGCCCAAGCATACCACCTGTAAACGCAAGCGGAATTGTAAATATAATGATAAATGGTGAGAGCAGACTCTGGAACTGGGCAACCATAACAAGATATATAAGCAGAAGTCCAAGTGCAAGTGCCTGAACAAGCTGTATCATCATGTCTTTAACCTGTGTTGCCTGACCGCCTATCTCGGCTGAATATCCCTCAGGCATATTATATTTGTCAATTTTTTTCTGAAGCTGTCTTGAAAGAAGTGTTGCATTCTCGCTTTCATCTACATCTGCAGAAACCGTAATCATCTGTGACTGATTTTCTCTTGAGAGAGTCTGCGCTGTCTTTCCTTCATCTTTCTTTGCAAATTCTGAAAGTTTGTAAGTCTTTTTCTTGTCGTTTCCATTTGAATCTTTTGTCGTAGCAGTAATCTCTGCTTTCATAAGATTCTCATAAGTAAGCTCATTTGTTTTGTTTACAAGTTTAACATCAACATCCGTATCATCAACATTTAATGTTATTGATGTTTTATCTGTATTTATACGTGCTGCAAGCTGCTGATATATTCCTGCAACAGTAAGTCCTGCATTTGCAGCCTTATTTTTGTCAAGTGTAAGGTGAAGCTGTTTGCCTGCATCCTCAAGACCGTTTTTTGCACCGCTGCATCCGTCAATATCATTCATCATTTTCTTGAAGTCATTACTTATATCGACAAGTTTATCCATATCGTCACCGTATATATTGACCTCAAGCCCCTGTTCCATCATACTTCCCATACTGCCGAGTGCTGATGATGAAACAGTAAGTTCTTTACATTTTATATCTTTAGTGTTTTTTTCGATTGTCTTTCTTATCTTTCTAAACTGCTTTGTAGTCTTAATGTCACTCTTTGTAATTATATTGAATATAAAACTTGTATAATTATCCGATGCCCCTCCAAGCGAACCAGACATTGCACTTGCATTTCCGTCTGTCACTCCGACTTTGTCGATTCCATCGACTTTCATTATTGCTACCATTACCTTGTCAGCAGTCTTATAAGCACTCTGCTTGCTCTCTTTCTTGTCTACTTCAAGGCTTACCGAAATCTGATTACTCTCCATGCTGTCCATCATCACAAGACCCATTTCTGAAAGCTTCCATACACACACCACAAGCAATGCTACAGCAATCACAAGTGGAACTACCTTATGTTTGAGGAAGAACTCAAGTGATTCTCCATATGCATCCTTTATCTTGTCAAACAATTTATGCTTAGGATTTTTGACTTTCTTAAGCGTTATTGAACCCAAAGTCGGTACAACCGTTATGGCAACGAGCAATGATGCTATAAGCGAATATGATATTGTAAATGAGAACGGAATAAGCATCTGGCTTACTGTTCCCGATGTATATACCATAGGGAGGAATACACATATTGTTGTTATGGTTGACGCTATAATTGGTCCGAGTACCTGTTTTGTTCCCTGTACTGCTGCTCTCGGTGCTGAAAGCCCCTTATTTCTAAGTCTGTATATATTCTCCATAACAACAACCGAGTTATCAACAAGCATACCTATACCAAGACACAGACCCGCAAGTGACATTACATTTATGTTTATTCCCGTAAAGTACATTATAACAAGTGCAAAAAGTACACTGAACGGAATACTGAACGCTACAACTACAGTCGGTCTTACATCTTTAAGGAACAATGCCAACACAATAATAGCAAGTATCGCACCCATAACTATACTGCTTAAAACACTTGAAATAATATTCTTGATAAAGTCACCCTGATTGCTCAGAGGTGTTATTGAAAGACCTTTGTACTTTCCTTCCAATTCCTTAAACGAATCCGTCAGTGCATTTGTAACATCACTTGTACTTGCCGTACTTGACTTATATATTGCAAGCATAACAGAGTCTTTACCGTTTATCTTTGCGTACTGGTCTCCGACATTGTCTACTGTAACTACATTTGCGATGTCAGAAATTTTTATAGAACCAACACCTTTTACCTTTGTGAGAACCATATTTTTAATCTGTTTTGCACTCTCATAATTCTCACCAATCTGTATAAGCCACTGATCATCGTTCTTATCATCAATATAGCCCGCAGGCATTGAGAAGTTCTGTGCCGTTATAAGCTGTGACAATGTATCAAGAGTGAGAAGTGCATCTAAGTTCGCATTTTCAAGTGCTGCGTCTTTCGATTCATCAAGCTGCTTTTGTGCATTTTTAAGTTCTTTCTTTGCATTCTCTATTTCTTTTTTTCCTGCCTGCATCTGAGCCTGAGCTGAACCAAAACCGGCTGATGCCTGATAACCACCGGCAACTGCCTGTTCCTGCTTTTTGTCCATGCCCTTCATCTTCTGATTTATCTTATCTACCATAGCCTGTGCAACTTTTATCTCTGTCTTTAAGTTTGCAAGCTCAGTATCTATCTGAGGCATTCTTACTTCTGCAATATTATAAACTTTTTTCATTGATGCAACAGTAAGTTTCTTAACAGAATCTCCCTGTCCCATTTTTGTAAGCCATGTTTTAAATTTGTTAAACTCACTCGGATTGTCTATTGCATCTTTAACATCTGAAGGTATAATAATCCCGCTCATTTTTGCCGCTTCACCGAGTTTTTCATTAAATGTGGCAAACATTGTATTTAATGACTTGTATGTATCAAGAATTTTGGCATCCTTATACGCTTTGTTCTCTGCAGAAAGTGCTGCCTTGTTTGCCTTTAAACTTGTAAGTGTTGACTCATATGAAGCCTTCATCGCCTGAGCCTGATTTAAAGCAACAGAAGCTTTTGCAAGTTTACTTGTCGTGTCATCCTGCTTACTGCTTAAATTTCCTTCCTGCTCTTTTAATTTTGAATTTCCCTCGTCTAATTTCTTCTGAGCTTTATCTATTTTTTTCTGTGCATCTCTTAATTTTTTATTTGTATGCGTCAGAATATCCTTGTTTACATTATCTATCTTTTTCTGATTTAAACGTACTTCTATGCTATCATTTATATTTCCTGTTTCCGTGATACTTGCAACACCATTTTGTCTCTTTAAATAAGTAATGACAACTTTGTCGGTAAATGCAGTAACATCTTTTATATCCTTGCCATCATAGCCTACACTTACTGACATTGTAGCAAGCATGTCAGCACTTATCTCCATAATATTCGGTGTACCGCAATCATCAGGCAGGTCAAGTGAGTTCAAGGCTTTTGACACTCTTACAAGAGCTGCATCCATATCAGTATCATCAGAAAACTCAAGCATTGTCATTCCATAATTGCTGCTTGATGTACTTGATACTTTGTTCACACCGCTTATCGTTCCAAGTGCATCCTCAATAGGTTTGGTTACATTATCCTGTACCTTCTGCGGTGATGCGCCAATCTCTGTAGTGATAACTGCAAGATATGGCATATCCATATCCGGCATAAGATTTGTCTGCATCTTGCTAAGGCTGACACCACCAAATGCCAGAACTATAACAATCGCTACCAAAGTAAGATACGGTTTTTTAACAAACATTTTTGTCATAATCTTTGCGTTTCCTTTCTCTAAGGTTTCTGAAGCAGACATGACATCCTGTCATATCACAAACGCAATTATATATGACAAGGTGTCATATGTCAACAAAAAAGATGATAGTTTATCTTCTTTTAATAAACTATCATCTTTTTTTATGTTCTCCGAAACGAGAACTACAGTACACTATTCAATCATTTCCCCAATCTCTTTTTCCGTCTTTTTTATCTCCTGCTCAAATTCTCTCGCTGACATTCTATATGCTCCTGAGCCGATGACTATCATCTGTTCAAGTCCGTCTGAGGTTGCCACCGTTACATTATGCTTTTTTCCTATCTCATGTGTTACTTTTTCTATATACATATCTGCTGTTTCTGCTTCTTTTGTATATACAACATTTATGTTGTGATATTTTGACACTTCTCCCGGGTTTCCCTTAACCTTATATGCGTCAAACACAAGTATAAGTTCACATCCTTTAAAGCCCTGATAATTACACAAAATATCCATGAGTTTTGTTCTTGCCGCCTCAAGATTTTCCTCAGACAACTCATTTAATTCTTTCCATGAAAAAATAATATTATATCCGTCTACAAGAAGATACTGTCTGCCGGATTTTGTACTTTTTTCATGTCTTTTTAAATACTCGGCGCCGCCCACATCATAAACCGTCTCTTTTGGTTTCTTTGACCATTTTTTCCTCTCATAGCCAAATCTTCCCTCAGTGTCACTGCCACCGCTTTTCCCAAATGCACTTTTTCCAAATGTTCTCTCAAAGATTGCTTCAAGTTCTTTATCTTCCTCGACTGAACCACTCTCACTTCCCCTGAATGCACCGCTGCGGATTTTTGCCGTCTTGTATATCTCATCATCCGATGTCTCAGTTTCCGTTTTATCCGTATCCATAGGTACAGACGCTTCAAGATGCATAAATTTCGGCACTTCATACCAAGGTACATAAAATCCTGAACCATGTGCACAAAATACTGAACCTGTCGGATTGTTTAAGTCGGCTTCCGAGTCATACATTTTCTGTTCTACTATCTCATCCTGATTTTTGCATGGTCTGTAGCCTTTAAGTGTACATGAAAGTCTTCCGTTTCCTGCTGTATATGAATTTACCTGCATCATATAACCACTCATTTGGGCAACAGGTGCAATTCCTGTAAACTCTGAATTTTCACATTTTTGAAAAGGCCCTTCAAACTTTGCTCCCATCCTGTCAAAATCAGTCATAGCCCTGCCAACACAGTCATTTGGGATTTCAAGCCTGAACGAATAATAAGGCTCTAACAGCACACTTTGTGCATTCATAAGCCCCTGTCTTATGGCCCTGTACGTTGCCTGTCTGAAATCACCGCCCTCGGTATGTTTCTCATGTGCTCTTCCCGACATAAGTGTTATTTTTATATCTGTTATTGAAGAACCCGTCAAAACTCCGGGATGTTCTCTCTCATCTATATGCGTCATTATAAGACGCTGCCAGTTCTTATCAAGCTTATCTTCACTTGCCTGTGACTCAACGACTATTCCACTGTCCGGCTCTCCCGGTTCAAGTTTTAAATGTACTTCAGCATAATGTCTTAACGGTTCAAAATGACCAACACCCTCTACGATATTTGCAATCGTCTCTTTATAGACTATACTTCCCTCTCCAAATTCAACTCTCGTATGAAACCTTTCCCATATAAGATTTTTAAGTACGTCAATCTGAACTTCTCCCATAATTCCCGTATGAATTTCCTGAAGTTCTTCATTCCACACCACATGCAGACCCGGTTCTTCCTGTTCAAGAGTCTTCATGTCATCATAAAGCTTGTGTATATCGTCATTTTCCTGCGGTGTAACTTTGTATGTCATAACCGGTTCAAGTACAGGCATTTCAGAATTTTTCTCAACACCCAGTCCCATGCCCGGATAAGTCTTTTCAAGCCCCGTTACAGCACATATCTGTCCTGCCTTAACCTCATCAACAGAAGTAAATTTATTTCCAGAATAAATCCTAATCTGATCCGCTTTTTCGTCAAGCTGTTCAATATACATCTTAGCTTTGAGTTCTCCGCCTGTCACTTTAAGATATGTCAGCCTTTTATTTTTATCATCTCTTGATACCTTATATACTTTCGCTCCAAATTCATTAGGATACTCTTTTTTCAATGTATATTTCTCAAGACCGTCAAGAATTTCTTCTACTCCATCAAGTTTTAATGCCGAGCCAAAATAACAAGGAACTAATTTCCTCTCAAAAATCAGTTTTCTTATATCCTCATCATCTATATTTCCGGAGTCCATATATTTTTCAAGTACATCCTCATCGCACATTGCGATATTCTCAAAAAATTCATCACCGGTTTCACATGTGAAATTTACACATTCACTTCCGAATCTCTCTATAATACCTGACATTATTTCGTCTTTCTGACAATCGCCGATATCCATTTTATTCACAAAAATAAAAACTGGTACATTATATCTTTTCAGTAATCTCCATACTGTCTCAGTGTGGCTTTGTATTCCTGCCGGCCCGCTTATCACAAGTATTGCATAGTCAAGTACCTGCAGTGTTCTCTCCATTTCGGCAGAAAAATCAACATGTCCCGGTGTATCAAGCAAGGCTATGTCAAGGTCTTTCCACCCAAACATAGCCTGCTTAGAAAATATTGTTATTCCTCTGTCTTTCTCCATTGAATATGTGTCAAGGAAAGCATCTTTGTGGTCAACCCTTCCAAGTTTCCTTATACTTCCCGAAAGATAAAGCATCGCTTCCGAAAGCGTTGTCTTGCCCGAATCAACATGGGCAAGCATCGCCAAAACAATATTATTTTTCAAAATGTTCCTCCAATTTATCTGACAGTGAACTTATATTTTTAATATATTCCACAACCCCCGAAATAGCATTTGTCTGGCTTTTTACACTGTTAAAAACATTTTCTATCATTGCAGAATTTTCTTCTGATGTGGATACCAAAGTCTCAATCTCATCATGTATCGACTTAAAATTATTCTGAACCGACTCTATAAGTTCATACTCATTTTTAACAAATGCATTGGCATTGTCCGTGGCATCATTTATCTTATCAAAACAGCCTGCAAGTTCCGTCACCTTGTCAACACCCTCGATTGCCGCATTAGCACCGTCACTAATCTTGTCCGCAACATCATTTATTGACTCTGCGAGTTTTCCAAGAATCTGCTGAATGTTTCCTGCTGCCTGTGCACTCTGCTCTGACAATCCGCGTATCTCATCGGCAACAACAGCAAAACCTTTGCCATGTTCTCCTGCCCTCGCTGCTTCTATAGAAGCATTGAGAGACAAAAGATTTGTCTGTGATGCAATAGAATTTATCTCTGCAAGAATATCCTTAATTCTATCCATCTCACTTATAAGAGAAAGTGTAGCATCCTTAGCTTCTAAAACAGTTCCTGACATTCTGCCAAGTTCTGTCTTTACATAACCTGCCTCTTTGTTTCCTGTATCTACTGCGCTATTTACATCCTCAAAACTTTCTTCAAGTTTTTTGGCATACTCAAGATTTTCATTTATATCATCTGCAGCATGTCCAATCTTTTCACTTACAGCTATCGTTGCCTGAGATGTACTGTCTGTTGCCTCATTCATCTGCTCTGTTGCCTGTCCAACATTATGTGAATTTTCATCCAGTGAATCTACCTCTCTACGGCATTCTGCTATCACACCTCTAAGCTCATCAGCAATTGACATAGCCACATTTTCATTATTCTTAATCTCATCTCTAGCCTTCTCAGCTTTATTTAAGAGATTTCTGCCTCTCTTTGTCGCATTTACAAGAACAGCACCTGTAAACGCTAAAAATAATACTTTCATAAAAGCTGATGTGCGGCTTTCCTTTGTTCCTGCTATAACTACCGGATTTATAATTGTAAATATAAGACCCAGCACACCAACGGGTATTGCAAAATATAACACATATGTACTTTCAAAATACATTGCCATCATCGCAAGAAACACATAATTTGCAAGGAACGTTATCGGATTTCCACCCATTACAAATGCATATGCAAATGTTCCAACCGAAGGTATTACTGTTATCATAAGTGCCGTTGCCAAATCATTCTTTATGTACTTATATCCAACGAATACAAGTAAACCGCACAATATCAAAATTGCTGTACCTATATAACTTTTAACTGATACACCATAGCTCACAAAAGTCATGATAATCAGTAATAAAACTCCTATCTCTACAATCAACATATTTTTTTTATGAAGTTCCCGCATATATAATCTCCTTTTAATTTAAGCCTAAAGCTTCCTTTGCCAATATATCAGCCATATCATTGTACCTGTCATTTGAATGACCCTTTACCTTTACAAATCTTATATTTATATATTTTTTTATACTGTCAAAATATGCCTTATATGCCTTTGTTCCATCTTTGTTTGCTTTCCATTCACCGAGGCACCATCTTGCTATCCCCTCATAATCGTGATATATCGCAATAGACTTATATCCGTTTTCTAAGGCATATTTCATTGCTGCCTCGGCACCTTTTATCTCCCCTGCAACATTCCGCATAGACGCAAGATTTTTATCATCCATCCTGCCATTGAATTTAGTAATAACTTCATTTTCTTTCAATATAACAACCCCATAAGAAAATTCATTTGTGGCTATATTGTAACTTCCATCCACATATGCCGTAATCTCATCTGCATCATTTGCACATGCTCCTTTTGTACTATCCAGATATTCCATAGCTTCTTTTCTGCTTTTAAAGCTTTTGTACTTTGCTCCTGAATACCCGTCAACCTGTTTCTTGCAATCAATCCAGCTTTCAAAAATTCCGCTGTTTCTTCCTTCTTTTACAGCATAAAACTTCCCAGCCATAACCCTCCTCTCTATTTCTCCTAAACCTGCATGGGAAAATATTTTATTTTTTATGCATCTAAAAACTTATCGTATTCTTTCTTTTCCTCCATAAGCTTCAGATATATGACATCCATTCCATCTAAAATACCGTTTCTTAACGGTTCCACAAGTTCAACAACTATATCAAGCATTGGATCAAGTCCCATATTGGCAGCTAATCCCTTTAATGTATGTGCACTCTCAAAAGCTGCTTTTACATCATTTGCTTCAATTGCTTTGCCAAGTTCTTCAAAACTTGAATCATTAAGCATTTCTCTAAGACACTTTTCATAGAAATCTTCGTCACCTAAAAATCTTTCCAAAGTCACTTTCATATCACAGCCATGGTTTGAAAGTTCTTCCGTAAGCTTGCTCATCCAAATTTCCTCCTGTGTATTTTCATTTTAAATATTGCTTTTCTGCTGCCTACTGTGTTATAACAGCGTTTATTCTGTCATTCATCTGCTCTTCACCCATAATGTGAACTATAGACCAAAGATCAGGAGTATTTGCTCTGCCTGTAATTGCAATTCTTACAATCTCTGCTATATCAGAAACATTTCCCTTATACTTCTCAGGCTCAGCTTTGTATGCTTTCATGTCTGACGCATATCCAAGCTTGTCTGCTATCTCTTTAAGTTTGTTAAACCACTGTGAATTATCATCATCATGACTGTAAAGTGCCTGATATTCTTTTAATACTTCGTTTACAGTTTCCTTATCTGCTCTAAATTCATCTTTTTCCTGTTCCTGCTCAATATCAAAGAAATAAGAAATCATCTCAAATACCTGTTTTGCATAAACAAGGTCTTTTCTTCTGCGCTTCATTCCGACACCCATATAAAGTCTCAATATAGCAAGCATTTTTTCTTTATCTGCAAACCATACTTTACTCTTCTCAGGTTCATTTTCACATGCCCAATCATATAAAAAATCATAAACTTCATTCTCCGAAAGCTTTGAAAGCTCATTTTTACAGATGTTATGAAGTTTGTCCTTGTCAAACAAAGCACCTGACTTGCTCATGTTGTCAACAGAGAACGGAAATTCATTTATATCCTTGTCAGGGAATTTGTCGTGCCATTCTTCAAAGTTTGAATTGAGCAATGTAAGAAGATATACTTTCATACAATATGGATGATATCCGTCTTTTCTATAATAATCAAGTGAAAGTTCAGGATCCTTTCTCTTTGAAAGCTTTCTCTTTCCACCTGTCTCCTCATCAAATTTCATAAGATGTGCTGTATGACCGTATTTTGGCATCTTAAATCCAAGAAGATGGAAAAGCTCATAATGTGTAGGAACTGATGCAAGCCACTCACCGCCTCTGATAACCATTGTCGTTCTCATAAGATGGTCGTCAACCGCATGTGCAAAGTGGTAAGTAGGCACACCATCCTGCTTCAATATAACAATATCATGTATATTCTCAGGAAGTTTTATCTCTCCCTTTATGCTGTCAACAAATGTGATTTCCCTGTCGGGCTGTCCCTGTGAACGAAGTCTGACAACATACGGCTTACCTTCTTTTATATTTTTCTCTATCTCTTCATATGAGAGATTGCGGCATGTCGCATATTTTCCGTAATAACCTGTAAGCACCTTGTCGGCTTCCTGCTGTTCCCTGACTTTTGAAAGTTCATCTTCTGTACAAAAACAAGGATAAGCAAGACCTTTTTTCACGAGTTCTTTGACATATGTGTGATATATCTCAACTCTCTGTCTCTGGAAATATGGTCCATATGCATTTCCTTCATCCGAGCCCTCAAATCCGGCACCCTCATCAAATTCTATGTCGAAATAACGAAGTACATTTATAATAGTCTCAACTGCACCTTCTACCTTTCTCTTTGCATCAGTATCTTCTATACGAAGATAAAATACACCTTTTTTTCTGTGTGCTATACGCTCGTCAGCCAAAGCACTGTATAAATTGCCAAGATGTATAAAACCTGTAGGGCTTGGCGCCATTCTTGTAACTTCTGCACCCTTTGGCAGTTTTCTATATGGAAATTTCTCCTCGTAGTATTCCGGTGTCTCTAATTTTTCCGGGAACAATAAATCCGCTAACTTCTGATTGTCCATTTTGTCTCTCCATTTCTAACTGTTTTTAAATATCTTTTTGCTTCAGATATTCAATCTATATACATCCTATTTTACACATAGACACCCCATTTGTAAAGAACGACAGGAAAATCCTGAAAGTATTTGTAACAGCTAAACCTTGCACTTCCTGCATTCACAAAACTATGCTTTCCATATTGATTTTATTATGTCAAATGGTTTTGGAGCTTTTCCGTATAGCAACACACCTACCCTGTAAATCTTAGCTGATATGACACCTGTTCCAATGACTGATGCGATAAGTATCACAATGGAGATTATTATTTCATAAAAAGGTACTGTTGTCATTGCTATCCTTGTAAACATAGCCATAGGTGATGTAAACGGTACAAACGAACATATCTTTACAAGCAGTGTATCAACACTTCCACCCGACATAGCAGATACTACAACCACGAATCCAACAATGAATATAAGACTTATAGGCATAACTGCCGTATTTATATCCTCAAGTTTTGACACTGTTGAACCGACTGCACCATATAAAAAAGCATATATTAAAAAGCCAAGTATGAAGAATACAAGCATATATACAAACAGCTCAGCAGGTATGTCAAATATTGACTTTATCAAACCGTTATCCGTCCAGTATGATTTATTTATGTTAAAACATAAAAGGGATGCTCCAAATATGGCTGCTATCTGTATAAATCCCGCTATGCAGGATGCAATGACTTTTCCAAACATCATTGCAACAGGCTTTGCACTCGTTATAAGAAGTTCCATTGCACGCGAACTCTTTTCAGATGCAACATTTGTGGCAACCATCTGTCCATATAAAAGTATTACCATATAAAGTGCAAACACCATTATGTATGTATAGAGAAAATACTGCATCTGATTCTTGCCAAGTTCCTTTGTATTCCCGTCAATCTGTTTTGTGAGTATTGCATTTACCTGGCTTTCAGACAATCCGCTTTTAAGCATTTCATTTGAACGATAAACTTCTTTAAGAATTTCTTCCACTGCCTCCTGATTATTGTCATACATTGAAAGATTTTCTACATAATATGTATAAGAAGTAAGACCTTTAAGCACAAACGCACAGTCTGCATCACCATCAGTTATCTGCTTTTTGATGCTCTTTATGTCATTGTCCACAATTTTTATTTCATAGTCAGAAAATACATTTGCAAATGCTTCTTTTGCGATTTTTTCATTTTCCTTATTATCTCCTGCAAGCAGCATTACCTCAGTTGGATTTTCAATCGACTTATCATCACTTTCATCTCCACTCTGATTCAAAATACGCGGCATAAACATAACAACAGCTATTATCACCACAAGCAATACCGTAACGCCCACAAAAACCTTGTTTTTCATATAATTTTTTAATTCAAACTTTAATATTTTTCCAAACTGTTTCATCATTCTCCCCCCTGTTTATTATCGCTTGTATATTCCACAAATATATCATTTAACGCAGGCTCATAAACTTTTATCTCATCAACATCATATTTATCAGTAATATTTTTCATGACAGCTTTCTTTTCATCCGGTGCTTTAAGAGTAATGATAAGTTCTCCACTCTCTCCCCTGCTGCACATTTCTCCATATTCTGCAGCTATCTCACTATCCTGTACTGAGCGCACTACAAGACGATTGCGTGGATAATTGTGCTTTATCTCATGCAGGTCACCTGTAAGTACAACCTCCCCACCGTTTATAATAGCTATATTGTCACAAAATTCTTCTATATAATTCATCTGATGGCTTGAAAATAATACAATCTTTCCTTTTTGTATAGTTTCTTTAACCACATCTTTAAGTAACATTGCATTTACAGGGTCAAGTCCCGAAAACGGCTCATCAAGAATAACTATTTCCGGATTGTGTGCCAGTGCCGTGATAAGCTGTATCTTCTGCTGATTTCCCTTTGACAATGTATCAAGGCGCTTATTGCGATATTTCTTCATATCAAGCCTGTCAAGCCAGTAATCTATCTCCTTTACGGCATCGCTCTTTTTCATTCCTTTAAGTTCAGCAAAATAAACAAGCTGCTCTATTATCTTCTTTTTTGGATATAAACCTCTTTCTTCCGGCAGATATCCAAAACCCACCTTGTCATAGTCTATCGGTCTGCCATCAAACAGCACCTCTCCGCTGTCTGCCGGGAATACATCCATCATAATACGGATAGATGTTGTTTTTCCAGCTCCGTTTCGTCCAAGCATTCCAAAAGCCTTTCCGCTCTCAGCTCTTAATGACACACCCTTTAAGACTTTTTTGTCACCGAAAGACTTTTCAATGTTTTTTAATTCAAGTATCATTCATTTCTCCCTCCCTGATAATACATTTATTATGTATATCATTTTATTTTTTCAAACAATCTTATATAGTTTACCATAAAAACAATTTATTAGCAAAAAATATAGACAAATCATATTCTATATGGATTTACGATATTTTTTCGGTGTTATATTCATCTTATCTCCAAATACCCTGTAAAAATAACTCATGTTCTTAAATCCACAGTCGTATGCTATATCCGTTACGTTTTCTTTTGTTTCTCTGAGTTTCGTACAGGCATGTTCTATCCTTACCGCATTGATATATTCTGTCGGCGTCATATGATAAGTTTCCTTAAATATTCTCAAAAAATGCCTCTCGGAATACCCTGCTCTTTCTGAAAGCTGTTCTACCGATATTTCCTGTCTGAAATTCTTATCTATCCATGTTATGACTTCGCCAAGTTTCAATGGTGAAATCTTATCTTCCCCCCTGTCTCTGTTTGTTTTATAAATTCTTGATAATCTCACCAGAAGTTCCATAAATTTTGATGTGATAAATGTTTTATACCCCTCTTTTTTTTGTTTATACTCATTATTCATGACAGCTATCGTTGCTTTAACCTGCTCAAATTCTTCTTTTTCAAGCGACATCCTCCCTGTGAAATGATGATTTTTCACAAGTCCCGGTTCAATATAAAACATTGCCTGAAAACCGCTCATTGTACTTATATCATACTTTTTAAGATTAAAATAATCTTCTCTGAACATAATATTGCATATTCTGAAATTATGCGTGTCTGTATACCCGTGTTTTGTATCTCCGTGTACAATAAATACATCGCCTTTTTTTACAGGCATCTTCTCATCTTCCACAATATGACATGCTTCTCCCGACAGAACTATCGTAAGCTCCGAAAAATCTTTATGACTGTGAATAAACAGTTCATTATCATGCCTGCCATATTGAATAAAAAACGGAAAACTGCTGTCATTTGTAAACTCACTCAGTTCATATATTTTATAATCATTACTCCCCTGCATCTTTTTCTCCTTCACCGTTTCCTTATCTTTTTACTGATGTCCGATTTGTATATTTTTATGTCTTAATAATTGATGAAAACTGCTGTTTTTACTGCTATCTTGTTTGTAGAATATATTATATAAATTATTGTCCCCGTTCTCAAGGGATAACACAATTTTTATAAAAACTAAATAACATTATACGACGCAAAATAAAAAGAAAGAGGTAAAATAACATATGAAATACTTAAATCCAATTGTAAGAGGTTTCTATCCTGACCCAAGCATCTGCGCTGCAAACGGAAAATATTATATGGTATGCAGTTCAATGCACATTTTCCCCGGTGTTCCGCTTTTTGAAAGCACTGATATGGTAAACTGGAAACAAATCGGTCATTGTCTCACAAGAGCTTCACAGATTGACCTTTACACTGTACGCAGTTCAGGCGGTGTCTTTGCGCCTACTATCAGATACAACAACGGCAGATTTTATATGGTAACAACCAATGACAGTTATCATCAAAATTTCTATGTATATACTGATGATATTTATGGAGAATGGTCTGAACCTGTTATTGTAGACCAGGACGGTATTGACCCGTCACTCTATTTTGAGGATGACAAATGCTATTTTATAAGCAATGGAAATGATGCTGACGGCAGAGGATGCATCCAGATGTGCCAAATTGATATTGAGACAGGCAAAAAGCTTTCCGAGAGCAAATTCCTTTGGCACGGAACAGGCGGCCGTTTCCTCGAAGCACCACACATCTATAAATTCGGTGAATACTACTATCTTCTCGAAGCCGAGGGCGGTACAGAATATGGTCATATGGTAAATTACTCACGCAGTAAAAATATCTGGGGACCATACACTCCATATCCTAATAATCCGGTTCTCACAAACAGAAATCTCGGCGGATACCAGATTCAGGCTGCCGGTCACGGAGATATTCTTGAAGATAACGACGGAAACTGGTGGTTTGCACATCTCGCTTTCAGACAGATACATATGTGGCAGACATATCATCACCTTGGAAGAGAGGTATGTCTTGTCCCTGTCAAATGGAATGATGACGGATGGTTTGAGATTGGTGTAAACGGTACAACACCTATAGAAGTTGAACTTCCTGACAATATTAAATTTGCCCCACAGGAATTTTCTTACAACAAAACTTTTGAAAATCTTAATGAAAAACTTGACTGGTGCTATATAAGAATTCCGAACACTGATAATTATAAGTTTGATAAAAACGCTCTTGAATTAAAAGGAACTGATGTAACTATTGATGATGTTGCTTCACCTACTTTCGCCGGCATAAGACAGACTGAGTTTGACCTCGATATAACATGTGATGTAATACCGGGAAGTGAAAAATCAGGTATATCATTTTATATGGATGAAAAACATCACTATGAAGTTGTTGTTGAGAAAAATGAAAACAAGACATATGTGTACAGTCGCCAGACAATCGGATGTATCTGGCAGGAAAGCACACACTATGAGATAAATTCAGATAAAGTAACACTCCATATTAAATCTGAACCTTTGCAGTATCATTTCTTCTTTAAAGATGAAAACGGTGATGATGTATTCCTTAGCAATGCTGAGACACGCTACCTTTCATCAGAAGTTGCCGGCGGCTTTACCGGAACCATTATCGGACTTTTTGCCATAAACGAAAATGGTGACGGCATCAGCAGATTTGAAAATCTGTCTGTTAAGCACGATGCTGACTAAAGTTATCAAACGCCGGTTTCAATGTCATATTTAATGAATTCATTCTCATGTCACTGCCATAATTTTCTGATGGCAGTGGCGATTTTTTTTCTTCATCTTTATCTTCATCAACCCTTAATTTTTTTATTTTCTTACCCTTTTTCCTCTTTTCTTCTGCTTCTCTGTTTGTGTCAGGCAGTGCCGCATATGACGGCGATTTTCTTATATTCTGTGCTTCATATGATATAGCCGCCTGTATATATTCTTTCATCGGGTCTTGTTCAACTGTTTTCATGTTGTTGCCTACCAATGTCTGAAATTCCTCTTTTGATTTACAGTGTTTTGCCTGCTCAACAAATCTTTTTCTGCTCATTTCCACACGGAGAGCAACTTTGTACATTTCAGGGTCATGTATCTGAAGATAATTCTTTTCTTCCGTTGTCAACCGGCGTCCTTGTCTTAATTTTCTAAGTATCTTGTTATGATATTCTTTTTCCTCGGCTTCTGACATTTTGCTTGTCGGGTCTAAAATGTCCTCCAAAGCCTGTTTCCATATATCAGCTAAAACTGTTTTCTTGTTTTCTGTTTCACCTGACATTTTCTTTTCATTCAACAAATCATTCTTTAATTTTGATATTTCCGTTATATTAAAAGCTTCCATATTAAGGTAAACCTCCCATTTTAATATCCTATTTACACTACAATAAATATGTTTTCTTTTAATATATATCGTACCGCTTTCTATTTTTATGAATATGCTTTCTATTTTTTATGAATTCCCTATTATCCCAAAGCTACATCTAACACCATCATAAGTGCAAATCCAAATGCAGTCCCTATTGTTCCTATATTACTGTGTTCTCCTCTCTGAGCCTCCGGTATGAGTTCCTCGACAACCACATACAGCATTGCTCCTGCAGCAAACGAAAGAAAATACGGAAGTATCGGTGAAATTTTGCCGGCAATAAGTATAGTTATAAATCCACCTACAGGCTCTACCACTCCCGACATCACACCGTAGAAAAATGCCCTCTTTTTGCCTATGCCCTCACTACACAAAGGCATTGAAATTATTGCACCCTCCGGAAAATTCTGTATTGCTATTCCCACTGCCAAAGCAAGTGCCGCTGCTTTTGTAATCCCGCTCCCCTCCATCGCTGCTCCTGCAAATGCAACTCCTACCGACATTCCCTCAGGAATATTGTGCAGTGTAACGGCTAATAACATCATCGTCATTTTTGATGCGCCAAGTTTCAGTCCTTCCGGCTTATCGCTCTCAAGGTGAAGATGTGGAATAACCGTGTCTAACAAAAGTAAAAATCCTATTCCAAACATAAAACCTATCAACGCCGGAAACCACTCTATCGTATTCTGCTTTTCTGCCATCTCTATTGACGGTATCAGAAGTGACCAGACGGATGCCGCTATCATCACACCTGCCGCAAATCCAAGCAAAAACTTTTCAAATTTTGGTGCTATCTGCTTTTTCAAAAAAAATACCATTGCTGCTCCAAGCGATGTGCCCAAAAATGGAATCGCCAATATTATAAATTCATTCACTTTTTTCCCCCCTGCTGATTAAATACAAAGACAAAAAAGCATATATCCTAAAATATATGCTTTTTTTATTATTATGTTACAGCAATAGTATAACATTGAATTTTATGTATACAAGTTATTTTACTGTTGTTAGAAAACTTTTATCATCTATCCTGTCAATCTTTAATCTCTTAACCTAAATTTAGATACAAGTCCGCTAAGAGCAGTTGCCTGTGCTGTAAGTTCTTCGCTTGTAGCTGATGTTTCCTGTGCTGCTGCTGAGTTGTTCTGTACAATCTCTGCAATTTTAGCTGTTGCTAAATCTGCCTGATCCATACTCTCTGCCTGATTAAGGGATATCGCTTTCATCTTCTTTGCATTTTCTGCAACGGTATGCACACCCACAACCACTTCGTTCAATGATTCTGAAACCCTCGTTGCATTTCTGTCACCTTCATCAACTTCATGAACAGATGCTTCAATAAGTGCTTTTGAATCAACTGCTGACTGTGCACTTTGCTCTGCAAGATTACGAATCTGATCCGCAACAACCGCAAAGCCTTTTCCTGCCTCACCTGCTCTTGCAGCCTCTATAGATGCATTCAATGACAATAGATTTGTCTGACTTGCTATATCCTCAATCTGTGCAATAATATCACCAATCTTTTCAGATGTCTCACTGATTCGCTGCATTGATGTCATCATAGCTGTCATATCCGTACGGCTATGCTCCGCAAGTTCTGCATATTTGTATGCCTCTTTGTAAGATTCGTCAAGTTCATCTGCTGTAGATCTTATTCCATTACTCAATTCATCAATAGTGGCCTGCAATTCCTCTACTGCTGCCGCCTGATCCGTTGCTCCTTCTGCTACAGACTGCGATGCCTGAGCAAGGTTTTCTGAACCTGCAAGTACCTGCTCTGATGCATCATTTACACCTTTCATAGTTGAATCTATCTGACGGTTCATGTTTCTCATTCCGAGAAGCAATGCATTAAATGCTCCTGTATACTGCTCTTCATACTCAGTTGAAACAACAAAATTTCCTTCTGCCATCTCATTCAACATTCTTCCTGCATCTTCTATAATTATATGTATCCTTTTTGCCATATCTTCTACGCTCTTGACAAGTTCCGCTATCTCATCTTCCGTTTCGACAACAGGCATAGGCGAATCTAAATCGCCTTTGGCAAAAGTAATGAATCTCTCACCCAACTCATTTAATGGTTTTTCTATACCATTTGATATCTTCACTGCAAGCCTCGTTGAGTAAACTGCTACAATTACGCAGACAATAACTATAATCACTATGAGTACAATCAGCACAACCTCAATTTTAACTCTTTCCGTATTGCCTTTAGATACATTAATTGACATCAAATTCTTTAGAGTCTTATCTAAAGCTTCATATTTTGGAGCCAACTCATCAAACATCATTTTCTGTGCCTCCAATGACTGTGCAGCATCTGTTGTTGCTCCTTTTTCTATAACAGTTTCATCAATCTGTTTGTATTCTTTCCATGCTTTATCAATGGCACTCATGCATTCTTTGCTCTCTTTTGTGACCATCGTTGTACGAATATCTTCTATTTTTGCATCAAAATTCTTAATAGCTTCCTCATGCTGCTCTTTCATCTGATTTATGTATTCATCAGAATCATAACCAACAGTACCTCTTGTTGAAGAACGTACTTCAGCCGCATAGTTCATAGCCATTGCTATGTCTCCCTGAGGATAAGCATATTTGTCTAATACTTTTGAGTAATCTTTTACTATATATACCATAGCTATTACTATGATAATCAATAAAACCATAAAGTCTATAATTACATGTTTAAAAGATTCTTTTAAGCGCTGCCCAATTTTCATTTTGTCAAGTTTTTTTAACATTCTAACCAACCTCCTTTTATCTTACGTTTTACACTTCTCTTTAAAGATTTAACCCCATGGTTATATATTATGTCAAATATAACCATGGGGTCACTCTTCTGCTTAATTAAATTTCAAATTATTTCTGAGGTCCTGCTGCTACTAAAGCTTTGCCAGCATCGTTTCCTTCGTATTTAGCGAAGTTTTTGATAAATCTGTCTGCAAGATCATCAGCTTTCTTTTCCCACTCAGAAACATCTGCATATGTGTCACGAGGATCGAGAATACCTGTGTCTACGCCATTAAGCTCTGTTGGTACTTCAAAATTGAATACAGGAATAGTCTTTGTTGGAGCATTGTTGATGTCTCCGTTGAGGATAGCATCAATGATTCCACGAGTATCTTTGATAGAGATACGTTTTCCTGTTCCGTTCCATCCTGTGTTTACGAGATAAGCCTTAGCTCCGCTCTTCTCCATCTTCTTAACAAGTTCCTCAGCATATTTTGTTGGATGAAGCTCAAGGAATGCCTGTCCGAAGCAAGCAGAGAATGTAGGTGTTGGCTCTGTGATTCCACGCTCTGTACCTGCAAGCTTAGCTGTAAATCCTGAAAGGAAGTAGTACTGTGTCTGCTCCGGTGTAAGGATAGATACAGGAGGAAGTACTCCAAATGCATCTGCTGAAAGGAAGATAACATTCTTTGCAGCCGGTGCTGAAGAGATAGGACGAACAATGTTTTTGATATGGTCGATTGGGTAAGATACACGAGTGTTCTCTGTTACGCTCTTGTCATCGAAATCAATCTTTCCGTCTTTGTCAAGTGTAACGTTCTCAAGAAGAGCGTTTCTCTTGATAGCATTGTAAATGTCAGGCTCTGACTCTTTGTCAAGGTTGATAACCTTAGCGTAGCATCCACCTTCAAAGTTGAATACTCCGTTGTCATCCCAGCCGTGCTCATCATCACCGATAAGAAGTCTCTTAGGGTCTGTTGAGAGTGTTGTCTTACCTGTTCCTGAAAGACCAAAGAAGATTGCTGTATTCTCACCGTTTAAGTCAGTATTTGCTGAACAATGCATAGAAGCCATTCCGTTAAGCGGAAGGAAGTAGTTCATCATAGAGAACATACCTTTCTTCATCTCTCCGCCGTACCATGTATTCACGATAACCTGCTCTTTGCTTGTGATGTTGAACATTACTGCTGTCTCTGAGTTCAGTCCTAATTCTTTGTAATTTTCAACTTTTGCTTTAGAAGCATTGTATACTACGAAGTCTGGCTCAAAGTTTTCAAGCTCTTCTTCTGAAGGTTTGATGAACATATTTGTTACAAAATGTGCCTGCCAAGCTACTTCTACGATGAAACGGATTGCCATACGTGTGTCTTTGTTTGCTCCGCAGAATGCATCTACAACATAAAGTTTTTTGTCAGAAAGTTCTTTGATCGCAATATCTTTTACTGCTTTCCAAGCTTCCTGTGTTGCAGGATGGTTATCATTCTTATATTCATCAGATGTCCACCATACAGTATCTTTTGAATTCTCATCAACTACGATGAACTTATCTTTTGGAGAACGTCCAGTGTAGATACCTGTCATTACATTGACTGCACCAAGTTCACTTTCCTGTCCTTTTTCAAAACCTTCCAGTTCCGGTTTTGTCTCTTCCTCAAATAATAATTCATAAGAAGGATTGTGTACGATTTCTGTCGTTCCTGAAATGCCATACTTACTTAAATCGATTTTAGCCATCTTCATTTAACCTCTTTTCTTTTATTTGCTGCTGTATATTTATAAATTCTAGTCTTGTTATATTCTCCCACAACAGCATTTGTTTTATTATTGCATTTTTCTACGCAAAAGTCAATACTTTAACAATCTTTTCACAATGTGTTTTTGCAAGTTCTTTCTCTAAAACTTTTATTTTTTATTCTATTTTTTGTTTTAAAAGCACAAAATGCAAGATTTCACACGAAATCTTGCATTTTGTGTATTTTTATCAATACAGAAAATATATTTATCATTTTGTAAACGTTCTATACTTCCAGAATATTCTTCACTGTATCTTTCATCTTATCAGCATCACATTCCAGATCATGCAGAATATTTGCATTCAGGATATCTTTGATCGCCTGCGGCATCTCACGTCCTGATGTTTCTTCCAGAACCTTCAGAAGACTGAACTCATCCTGATCTGCATACTTCGGATCAATTGCACTCATGACACTCTTCACGAATTTATATGGACTTGCTGTTGATGCAATCACGCATTTCTTATTGTCTCCACTGTTCTTCTGATAACATTCACACACATAAGATGCTACACTTGTATGTGTATCCATCACATACCCTGTCTTATCATATACTTTCTTGATATTCTGCGCACACTCTTCTTCTGTCGCATATCCAGCTGCGAAATCATCAAGACGTGCCTTCATATCTTCTGTAATTGTATATTTTCCTGTGGATTTTAATGCTTCCATCATATCTTTTGTCTTCTGGTCATCATCTCCGCTGATCCGATAAAGCAGACGTTCCAGGTTGCTTGAAATCAGGATATCCATAGATGGTGATGTTGTGAGGATAAACTCACGGTTTCTGTCATAATCACCTGTCTGGAAGAAGTCAAATAACACTTTATTGTCATTCGATGCACATACCAGTTTATCGATTGGGACTCCCATCTGTTTTGCATAGTATGCAGCCAGGATATTACCAAAGTTACCGGTCGGAACTACTACATT
>ERZ835880.100-NODE-100-length-100670-cov-16.839030_pt1 | contig 100670 bp, 96 predicted proteins | sample MGYA00519944_ERZ835880 | MGnify/ENA primary metagenome ERZ835880 (study PRJEB31850, sample SAMEA3708787) | human gut metagenome | biome: human gut; feature: human-associated habitat; material: faeces | place: China | collected 2014 ... | reverse complement strand
GTGAAATCAATCTCGACCGGTGTTTCACGACCGAACATCTCAACATTAATTGTAAGGCACTGCTTGCCCTCATTAATATTGGTAATCTCACCAACTGTATCTTCCCATGCACCAGAGAGGATCATAACCTTATCGCCGACCTTGCCAGCGAACTGGATAACAGGCTTAACTTCCTGTTCTTCCTCAAGGCTTATGCCAAGATTCTTAATTTCTGTTGGTGTAAGTGGTACTGGCTTTGATCCAGGACCAACAAACCCTGTAACACCTCTTGTGTTTCTGACAACATACCAACTATCGTCGTTCATTACCATCTTCACAAGAACGTATCCAGGAAACATTTTCTTCTGAGCAGCTTTCTTAGAGCCATCCTTAATCTCCACTACTGTTTCAAGTGGAACGATAACTTCAAGAATCTGATCGTGAAGATTTCTGTTTTCAACTGTCTTCTCAATGTTAGCCTTCACCTTGTTCTCATAACCTGAGTAAGTGTGAACTACATACCATTTTGCGTCATCCATACAATCACCTATTCCTTATTTTACAATGAACTCAATTCCAAAGCGGACAATTAAATCCACAACTGCAATGATTACACCTAATAATACGGACACAGCCAATACAGCTACAGTTTCCTTAGTAAGCGACTGACGGTCTGGCCAAATAATTTTTGAAAATTCAGCTTTTAAACCTTTGAACCAGTTCTTTTTCTGCTTCTTAGCTTTTACAGTATCACCCATGAAATACTCCTCACTGTACTAATTACTTTGTTTCCTTGTGTAATGTGTGTGATTTACAGAACTTACAATACTTCTTTGTTTCCATTCTGTCTGGATGAGCTTTCTTTTCCTTAGTCATGTTGTAATTGCGCTGTTTACACTCAGTACATGCCAATGTTATCTTTACTCGCACAACTTCCACCTCCAATTATTATTTTTGTAGGTGTTAAAACACCAATTGGTTTCTTTGCCCGCCTAATCAATGTTGGGTTGTTGAAATTCAGGCACGCAAAAAAGACCGCTTCCATAGCCGTTCTAATATAGCACAGTACATTCCAACTCGTCAACAACTTTTTTAAAGAAAATATAGTGACAAAAAATGAACTTCATATTATAATATTTGTACAAAAACATACGATATATATAAGGAAATGGATTTCCTTACATTTTCTACCGATTATTACAGACAAGGAGGTGACTGTTATGATCAGCAGCGTGTACAGCTATTATCTTGCCCAGTATGGACATAAGACTAACTCAAAGTACGATACACACACTAAAGCACAATTAAAGAATACATATGGCAGAGTTCTGAAATCTAACAGTCAGACTCCTACATATAAGACAGATATGTCAGAGGCTGCGCAGAAATATGCAATCGACCTTAAGGAGAATGCCAGAGAATTAAGTAACATTGCCAATGAGCTTTCAGGAAGCGACGGTCACGGCATGGTATTTAAGAAATCAGCAGTGTCAGACAATCCTGATGCGGTAACAGCCACATTTATAGGCGACAGCTCATCTGCCGATGATACAAGCCTTGATATAGAAGTCCGCCAGCTTGCAACAAGCCAGATTAATACCGGACATTACCTGCAACCTAACAGCCGCACAGTTAAACCAGGAGATTATTCATTTGATTTGAACATCAATAATCTGACCTATGAATTCCAGTTTAATGTAGATGAGGAAGAGAGCAATTCTGACATACAGAACAAGCTTGCCAGACTTATTAACCGTTCCAATATCGGACTTAATGCTTCTGTAAGTGAAGACAGCCTCGGCAATACTGCGCTGAACATTGAATCAGACATGACAGGTGTAAGTGTAATCAAGCCTACAATATTTAACATCAGGCCTAATAACGATATTCAGACAGACAATCCTGATTTCGTGGAAGGTTTTGATGAGCCTACTATGGAGAAGAACACTAACTTCATTGAAACATATGGTCTTGATCGTGTAACACAGTATCCTGGCAATGCAATCTTTTCTGTCAATGGAGAAGAACGCTCATCTGCTTCGAATGACATAACAATTAACAAAACATTTGCAATATCATTTCATAATACAACTGACAAGCCGGCAACCATCAGTCTTAAAGATGATGCTGATTCAATCACAGAAAGCATTACAGAACTTGTTTCCGGCTACAACAGACTTGTTTCCATCGCCGCAGATAAAGAGAACGATAAGTTTGAGGGCAATGCCAAGTTAAAGAAAGAATTTTCAAGAATAATGAAGGCTTACCAGCCACAGCTTGAACGCAATGGACTTACAGTAAGTGATGAGGGTTCGCTTGAAGTTAATAAGGTGGTTATTCAGAAAGCTGCTTCTGACGGCACACTTTCCGATGTATTTAACGCTTTGGATTCATTCAAGAAATCAATTCAAAGAAAGGCTGATGATATCTCCATCAACCCTATGAACTATGTAAACAATAAGATTGTCGCTTATAAGAATCCACATAAGCCTGTGAATGACCCTTATAATCTTTCTGCCTACTCAGGCATGATGTTCAATGGCTATATCTAACTACCATAATATAAAATAAGGCATCCGTCTGGTTCATGTAATACATAAACCGGCGGATGCCTTTATGTTTCTTATTATTCATTAATCAGTCTGCTTCCTGCATCATGTAACTGCTTAACAAATGTACTAAGCCTTACAAGTGCTTTAGAAACAGCCACATCATCATCAGCCTTTACAGCCTCTGAAAGCTCCTTAACGTCAGAATTAGCTTCTGCCTCGTCAACTGCCCCAGCCTCAATAATATCCTTAGTTCCATTATATACTTCAAAAAGCCAATTAAGCCCTTCAATAATAACATTCACCGCATCATGAGTCTCTGGAAAAGGAACTCCTGCAAGTTCATCTGAGACTTTCTCTATTGCTCCAATAAGCTTCTCGCTATAAGGAACAGCTTCCTTAAGTACATCTATCTGCTGCTGTCTGTAATCATCCATGATTCTAATCACCTTTCTTTATGAACTTATAGAATATATATCGGCTGGATTGGTGGGGAATTAACCTTTTCCTTCATGTAAAATGTAATCTCAAACCCTCAGCCTTCCACTTGAAACCTCTTCGCAGAACTCGTCAACAGTTCCCTTAAATCCCACATTTCTAATCTGTTTAATCAATTCCTGCTCCATGTGGCCATAAAATGGATAGTCGTGATTTGAAGCTCCTTTTACCGGAATCATATAATTGCCTCCGTACACAACTTTTAATATTTCATCATAACCTGTCGAAACATTTAACATCATATTCTCAAAAGGCATCTTAATCACATCTTTAAAACACTCTTTATGCATTCTATAATTGTCATTATTAATCCAGCCATCATAATATGCTGCATAGTCAGCCTCTTCCTCATAACACATAGCGCATACTTTATCTATCAACTTCCATATATAATTCCTGGTTTTAGAATCTAATGCGATGTCCACATTACACAGCTTTCCGAATTCATCAACGCACTGTTTTAAACAGCCAGTTCTATTCAATTCATTCCATTGTCTTAAAATCATCAAACCAAGCTGTATAATTTCTCTCTGTGTCTCTGCAAATTCCTTATCTCTTGAAATATAATCTATCGGATAAATGTCAATTCCAACTCTCTGGTATGGGAAGCCATGAAAATACTTCATGTAATCATTAAAATCCCATAATTCTTCGTCTGCAATAACCCTTGACTGAAGTACAAATGCTGCCTCCTGTAATCGTTCACAATCTGCATACATTCCGGCAACCACAAATCCTTGTGGCAGTTCTTTATGTAAAATCTTCAAAAGTCGATTATAGTCCTCTCTCATAAGACTTATGTCAATATCATCATCCCACGGAATCATGCCTTTATGCCTTACTGCCCCTAGCCTTGTCCCAAATTCTGCAGAATATTTTATTTCATTCCTATCACATATATCAGTAACAACTTTAAGTACTTCCATCTGCGCAGCCCACGCCCGCTTCATCATAGGCGGAACTTCAAAGCCGTCTCTTGTCTCCATTTTAAAAAAATCATCATCAAATCTCATGACATCTTCCTCAACTAATCATTCATAAATAAACTCACACACCGCATCTTCATCAACCGAACCATCTGCATTCCTCGGAAGCGGTTCTTTTCTTAACACAATCTTCTGAATCTCCCAGCGGTAGCCCTTCTTCTCATTATACTTATCAATACGGCGTTTAAATATATCTTCTGATGCACTCTTGTCGATTGGCACAATAACCGCCGTAAGCCTGTTATTATAAAATGTTATAAAACCTTCCGCAACTCCATTAATAGCTGTAATCTGTTCATTAGTTCTTACACGGCTTATCTTCTCGCCTGTAGGAAGCAGAATGATATCAGGATTGCGCTGCAACAGAACAAGTCTGCCGGAACTGTTAATCCTTCCATAATCACCTGTATGATATACTCCATCCTTTAATACATTTTCAGTTGCTAAAGAATCATTATAATATTCTTTCATGACACATGGTCCACTTACAATAATCTCTCCATCATCAGCAATAGATACTGCATTATTATCAAAAAGAGTATACGAACCATCATAAAGCTCATTAACCCCCACGCAGCCCGAAGTCTCTGTCATTCCATATATATTATAAACCTTCAAATCACTGTCACACAGATTTTCAAAAAGCCTGAACGGGCAGCTTGCACCACCTATAATAATAGTATTGAGTTCTTTATTAAACCCACTTATAGCTCGCTGATAGTCAATCATAGAAGGAGTACCTATAAGAATAGTTGGATTATAATAATAAGTATCTGCATCAATATGTCTTAAACCTCTGCCTATACACACCATAGCGCCATTATACAGAGGCCATATGAGGCTGTATATAAATCCAAATTCATTATGAAGCGGAATCTGTGCAAGCACAATATCATCACTTGTACATTCAACCCTGCTGTTTATCGCCATAACCGCATTAAGAATATTATCAACAGACAGAACAACCGGCTTGTCACATTCATTAGCTGTAGCCGTAAACATGATAATATCGCCCTCCTGCGTATTCTCATCATATATAAGTCCGTCAACATTATCCTTCTCAGCACTTGATATAATAATAGAATTCTCATCAGAGAGAATATACTGGTTAGTAGATGTCAGTGTATAATTAACTTCCGTCTTCTTAAGAAGGTCAACCCTCGAATCATGAGGAAGGAAGAAATCAACAAGCGCAAGCTCCTTTCCCGCAACAATCGTTCCAAACATATTAACAATCCACCTATATGAAGCTGGTCCGAATATTGCAATCCTCTTTCCTTCAAATTTCTGAAAATGTAATGCCTTCTTAGTCACATCATCAAAAAGCTTCTCATAAGTGACCTTCATCGTATCATAAACGACAGCCACAGCGTCTGGCTGGCTCTCGGCATTACTCTTTAACATATTATAAAATGTATTCTTATCTGTCATGATTTTCTCCGTTCTTCTATCATCAATTGTTATGCTACACAATAACTGTTATAATATATTATATTATCATTTTTAAATTTAATTGCCAACCAAATTAGTATATAATAAGAACTATAAAACACATGTCAATGAAAGGAAATATATGAATAATATCTCTGTTATAATGATTGCACACAACAAAAAAGAAATAATTAAATCTCAGATTGAACAATTATCTTCAATTCACAACATTAGTATGGATTCAATAACAATAGTTGATAACCACTCTTCTGATAATTTATGCGATTTTCTTGTTTCTCAATCACGTTTAAACTACATAATATGTGATGATAAAATTGAAAGTTATTCTTTAATTCTTAACACCTGCATTGCAGAATTTATTGATATTCAAAATGACATTCTCATATTAGATCCTGAAAGCTTTCTTCTTCCTGAAACATTAAAAAAACTTTCGTCAGCATTAAACCCAGATAATGGTATATATGCCGTCTGCCCGCAAAATATATTAGATATCAGCAATGATATACATTCTTTTTCAGCGGCATTAAACTACGTAAATAACACCGATGTATCTAAAATAAATTTATTCAAAATTATTAAACCTGAAATCAACACTATTTTATTGAGCCATAAATTATTATCTGAACATACATTATTTGATTCAGAAATTATATCAGATGAGTTATGTTTGACAGACTTCTGTATAAATAACATTTTAAATGATCAATTTACTTATATGGCAGATAATGTATATCAATATTATATTGGCAATCATAATTCCTATTATTCCCCCCCTAACCGTAATTGTGATTTAGCATATATCAGACAAAAATGGCACATGAATTACATTAACACTATACCAAGCAGTAATCTTATCAGCATGATTAACGAACCAATTGATAAAGAACTTAATGTTCTTGAAATTGGTTGCGATTGTGGCGCAACTTTACTAGCTATACAAGCACTTTATCCAAACTCAACACTATATGGTATAGAAATTAACCCTATTTCTGCGGAAATTGCTTCGCACATTGCTTCAGTAAAAACAGCTAATATAGAAGAATCTGTTGATCTCTGGAATGACATTAAATTTGATTATATATTATTTGGAGATGTATTAGAACATCTTCGTAATCCATCAAAAGTCATACACAACTGTCGCCACATTCTAAAGAAAAAAGGTAAAATAATCAGCAGTATACCTAACCTTATGCATTTTACGGTATTACATGAACTTATCAATGGTAACTTTCATTATACAGACACAGGCCTATTAGACAAAACACATATCCACTTCTTTACATACAATGAAATTGTAAAAATGTATGAAGAAAATGATTTTAATGTTATCAACACTGTTGCATCCAATGTAACACCTATGTTATCCAAAAAAGACTCTGAATTCATAGACGCATTAACTAAACTATCATCACATAAAAATGATATGCTATTCAAAGCCTTTCAATATATTACACTTGCAGAAATAAAAGATACTTAAAAACGGCTTAAATATTTTATAGCAAAACCACCTCAAGGAGACCATTAATGAAAATATTTTTTTACAAATATAACAGTATATGTGAGCCTGATGTTATCGACTCATTCAAAAGACTTGGATTACATGGCTGGGAACACTTATCTATCACTTATATTCTTTCAGGAAAATTTCCCGAAACTCATCATATCTTGATAAATTAAGAAATCCATCATCATGAATACACCACGATTTATCCATATATGGCACTACAACTTTGTAGCCACGTCTTCTAAATTCTTCTCCCTGTGACGCATCATAAAAATCCCAGCCTGTGAATAAATCTTCTCTCCACCTGACATCATACTGTGTAGCTATAAATAGTCCATCAACTGCTTCCACTTCCATATACGGCCTTTCATTCATGTCAGATGCAATAAACTCTTTCGCTGTTAAGACATTACTTGAATATATTCTTCCAACTCTAGGACCATTCCACATGCAGCCATCTTGTGGCATGTTCGCTGTACCTACCACACCAAGCATTCCAACATTTTTATCTTCGAATATTTTAAGAATATCTTCCAGCAAATTAATATTAACTATAAAAACATCCTGATGCATATATATTTTATACTTCGCATCAGTCTCATTCATTGCAGCATTATAGCCTGAAGTCATTGAATCAGCATCCTTCACTGTTAGAACATCTATTAAATATCCTTCTGGAATAACTAGCCTATTTATATAATACAGACATTCATTTATATATTTGTCATTGTTATAACATATAATAAAACATATCTTTTTATCATTCATAATATTATCTGTTAATATCCTTTCCATATTTCAACATTTCAAATGCTATATCTTCTTTATTCAGCCTTATGTAATACTCACACAATTTTAATAAAACATTCTTTTTATCAAAGCATGCTGTTCTTATAATATACTCCACAGCTATCACCGACAGTTTCTCTTCTTCTATCCTGTTTACCGCCTGCGTCAGTGCCTTTGATTCTATCTGAAACTCAATTCTCCACAAAAGAAATTTAATATCACATATTAAATCACATATTTCTCCCAGACTATCCACATTCATCAAAATATTTTCTTCAATATGTGCAGCTTTTTCTTCCCGGTATATACATATTGCTATATACATATACCCCATCCTCGTATCTTCTAACATATCATTCTTTCTGAATTCTTCATCGGCAAATAAATCTGATAACTCTTGCTTTGACTGTTCTGTGTTCTCATTCAGAAGACTATTAATATACCGCACATAATCTTTTTTTGCCATGTATCCTCCCTTTAATTAAACACCATATTAAATATCTCTTCAAATCTGACATCATATGTATGTTTTTCTTCAATTTTACCAAATCCATTCTGTGCAATCTGCCTTCTTTCCACATCATGTGACAGATAATATTTACATTTGGTAATTAAATCATCAATTGAATCATATATAACCATATCTTCACCCGGAACAAATACATCATATAAATCCTCCTGATAATTAGACAGTAGAAATCCACCTGCTCCACATATATCCATGCATCTTAATGGAATTCCACTTTTAATGCTTCTGAGCGTTATATTGAGATTAATTCTGGAATTTCTGAATACATATGGCATTTCATTATAATAATCTACAGTTCCTTTGTTATTTACATTTATGAATCTTACGGATGCATCCGGGGTATAGAGATTAATTTTATTTTCCCTGCCTAATTCCCTGCCAACCCGAGACAATATGTCTGTTCTTTCATCAGTCGCCATTCTTCTTGCAAGGAAATAATTAGCATACACATACTGTACAGTTTCTACCCCATCCTCATTAGGCTTAACTGGACACACTCGCATCATTTCATCAAGTACATCACCTTTCAGCATATCTTCTAAAAAGAAATACCCATATATGCTCCTCTGTACTTTCATTATTGCGTCCAGATATCCTTTCGTATAATCATTAACTCCACATAATCTATCATAAAGATTATGTTTTTCATTGTACATAGAACCTATAAATGATATATCTCCAGCATACAACTGATTTTTTCCCTCATATTCATCATTAAACATACTCTTTAATCTATCTGTATTAACAGCCAGAGGGCAATAATACACTGTTTCTATACCTTCATTACTAAGTTCCATATATTGTGTTTTATCAAATATAAACACATAGTTACACGGATTAATAATTGTATATGAATACAATAATATTTGCGGGCTATCATAAACAATTGATATGTATGGAACATTCCTTTTATTACAGTTATTAGATATAACCGGGCTATAATTAAAAGTAAACACGCAGTCAAATGCCCGTCCACCTACACCTTCATCAAATTCCTTTTCAAATATATCATCAAGTTCTGTACATTTTCTCTGGTTTAATTGTTCTGACCATACCACTTTGAACTTATATCCCTTTTTTTCAAAACATTCTTTAACATCTTCAATGCCAAAATTATAATTATAAAAAATCAATACATTCACTTTCAACACCTCATCCGTTCTATTCGTTCAATTGATGCTATTATACTAAAAAAGGCTGGAACTTAGCAAATATACCTGCTAAATTCCAGCCTTTAATTAAAGTTCTATTGTATATTACTGTAAGAGTGAAAGTACACCCTGTGTCTGCTGATTAGCCTGTGTAAGCATAGACTGTCCAGCCTGTGAAAGAATGTTATTCTTGCTGTACTGTACCATCTCATCAGCCATATCTGTATCACGGATACGTGATTCAGCAGCCTGTGTATTCTCAGCGTTAGTATCAAGGTTATTGATTGTGTGCTCAAGTCTGTTCTGGATAGCACCAAGCTTTGATCTCTGCTTAGATACTTTCTCAATTGCATCCTGAATAGACTGCATTGCTTTACCTGCCTTCTCATTAGTACTTACTTTAATTTCATTAACACTTAATCCCTTTGAAGATACTGCTGTACTAATCTTAAGATCCATTGTCTGACCCTGAAGAGCTCCAACCTGAAGCTTTCCTGAGAATTTACCCGTTAATAAGTCCTGCTTATTGAACTGTGTTGTTGATGAAATTCTGTCAAGCTCTTCATTCAACTGTTCAATCTCATCTTTGATAGACTGTCTGTCAACTGATGTGTTAGTATCATTAGCAGCCTGTGTAGCTAATTCATTCATTCTCTGTAAGATAGAATGTGTCTCATTAAGAGCACCTTCAGCTACCTGAATAAGTGAGATACCATCCTGTGCGTTATCAGATGCCTTATTAAGACCTCTGATCTGACTTCTCATCTTCTCTGAGATTGAAAGACCTGCTGCATCATCTGCTGCTCTGTTAATCTTATATCCTGATGATAACTTCTCTGTAGACTTCTGAAGAGCATTTGTTACAACTCCCATCTGTCTGTTTGTGTTGATTGCTGATAAATTGTGCTGTACTACCATAATTAAATTCCTCCTTGAAATAAAAACTTCCTATAATTAAACCATATGTTTATTATCATTGTGATTTATGTTTTATATATCGGAGCTAATTCTTAATACTTAACCCCTGAGTCATAAAAAAATCAAAAAAATTATTTTATTGTTTTATCTTGCTCTCGATAGCTTTCTTAAGCTTCGTAGAGCTTGTACTCTGCGTATATGGGAAGAATACCATTGTTGCCCCGTTCTTCTCTAGAAATTCTTTTTCAGAAAGCCATGCTGGATCATGCTCGTAATCACTTCCTGAGAACTGTACATCAAAATGATATTTCTTAAACATATCTCTTGTTCCAGCAAAATTAAGCGGCAGCTTCACTGCTTCATCGACATATCTGCATGAACGCACCATCTCAATACGTTCTTCAAATGGTACAAAAGGTTCTGCCTGCTTATTAAGCCTTACGCCTTCATCTGACACAACACCTACAATCAGATATCTGCACTGTTCCTTAGCTCTTTTAAACATATTAAGATGTCCCACATGAAACAGGTCAAACACTCCCGCAATATATCCGACATTATATGGTTTATCTATGTCTGATTCTTTCAATCCTGAGTCGCCAGTCTGTGCAAGACTCTGTGCAACATGCTCCTTGCTTTTATTAGGATAATCATTGCCTGGATCATATATATGGTAATCGGTTATTCCCATGTCCTTTAACTGGTTGACAACTCCATTGTATCCCTTGATACATATGATAATATGCCTCTCAGACTCTGGAATCTCTCTTAATATATCAGGTGAATTAACCGGAATTCCAGTCATCGTGGTTCCCCACTTCGCACTGTTGTTATCTACAATAGAATAAATACTATAATCACCCGCAAACTCAAACAAGAACCTTTCCGTAAACCTTCCTGAACCAAAAAGAATCAGTTTCTTATCATCACTATAATCATTAAAAATGTCTACAAATATCCTTTGATATTCTTTGGTGCTATAATTAATCTTCTCCCTGTTCGTATACAGAATTCTGCCATCAACCCTTTTATTCTCATAATACGGTCTTAATGGCTTCTGGTTTCTTAAAGTCTCCGTAAACCTTGAGGACATACGCTGCCATACATCTTCACATTCAGCTAATTCATATCTATCCAGGAGTTCTGTTCTTGGCATTATCCTTTCAAATTCTTTATCAGTCCCATCATATATAATAGATATGGAACGATACATAATTGCCTTAGCCGGACAGTTATCCCAATAAAACTCCTGATCATAATATAAGAACCTGCTCCTTGAATCTTCAATTGTTCCATCATAGAAACAGTTAAGCGGAACCATATCAATATATCCACGTTCAAGAATAGGTCCTAAATCCCGACCATCCGCACTATTCCTGTCTTTCTCCGATATAATCCCCGTATGCTCTGAAGAGTTAAGAATTAATTCGTACATATCATCCATTGCCTTTAAAAATGCATTTTTATCTTTTTTAGCAATAGCCTTTAATTCATTCATCGCAACCGGAGCATCAACATAAGGCATTATAAATATATCATTCTCAACAGATGAATCAACTACATTTATTCCTCTTGTATGCAAATCATAAAGATTATCCTGCATCTCTTTAAGTTTATGTATTCCTTCTTTGTAAACAGCCCTCTTAATTACATTTCTTACTCCATCATGTTCACATATGCTGGTTACAAGCGCATTATCATGTCCTCTGTCAAGTGATATGGTTGCATGAATGGTATCATCTAACCGTCCGTCCATGCTGCATTCTATAATGTAAGCATTAGCCATCTTATGAAACATACCATTCTTTATTAAATCAGTGTACAGGTACTGTTCTTCAAGAAACACACTATCCGGATAGTTATAAAGCGGGAAATACCTCATAGCCAGTTCTTCAACCGGTTCATATCCTTCTGCATATACAAGCTGCGTTTCCTGCAAAGACGGCATTACAGAATAAAATTTATCATTCTCAAATCCAGCCTGCGAAAGCATCAACTTTAACTCTGCCATAGAATAGCATCTTCCTGCAATCAGATTTCTGTCTACATCTGATAACCTTCTGTAATTCTCCATCCCATCAAAACTGTGGTTAGTATATGGGTCTCTGTCTCCACATATATACTTAATTGCATAGCGGTTCTCTGTTCCAAGCACAATCCTTCCTGATGATTTTAGAATTTTGTGGCATGCTTTCAGCAATTCTGCTGGATTCTGACATTCCTCTATAACATCTATACCAACTATGTAATCATACCTGTTTACTTCCAGCTTTGCCTCTGCTAGTTCAATGCATGAACATAATGTAACTGTTCCCTTCTGCTGCAGGAATTCTTTAACTGCGGCATCTTCTTTATCATTATACAGATATAAAATATCACAATCTGGCTTAAAGTTATACCACACTAATGCGCCTTTGGAAAATTCTTTAACTAATTCATCACAGCTGACCGCTGTAGTATTCTCTGCCATATCATTCCTCCGAATTATTATTATCTGGCGCCTGACAAACCATATTACTCACAATATAACACAGTCTCGTTTATAAGATTAGTATAATGTCTCAACCACATTTTATAATCTGGATTAAGAGATAAAATATATTCTGGTATTTCAAATATGTCTTCTGGTTTATGATATACACAGATAGCTAATTTAGGCTTATACTCACGGATTGTATCCGCACATCCTCTTAAAGCTGCTAACTCTGCTCCTTCTATATCCATCTTAATAAATGTTGGTTCTTCATGTGTCTTGAAAAAATCATCAAGTTTAATTACATCCACTGCAATATCGCCTTCATTACTTATTTTACTGCAGCTGCTGTTAGAATTAAAATATAATTTTCCATTACTATCACACGCTCCATAATTAAATATCTCCCAGTTGCTATAATGCTCTTGTTCAATTATATTTTTGCATTTAATGTATTGCTCTGGCTCTGGTTCAAATGAATATATCTTCTTATATCTTTCATTGCCATACTTAAAATACTGCATTGTTGACTGGCAATCGAAACAGCCTGCATCAACAATTACCTCATCATTGGAAAATTTAAACACATCATAATATTGCTTTGGATTTACTTCTCCATATTTAGATATATACCTTCCAAAATTAATAATGTTTTTTACACCCAGCTGTTTTAATTCTTTCTCTATCGCTAAACCATATAACATCGAGCTTACTACATATAACGCATCAGGATATCTTTTCACAGCATCTGCACGCGACATATATGGAATATTCCACCACTCTGTATCACTGACTGTTCTGTCGCATACACAAGTCCACTCTACATCTGTCATTGTAGCTTTGATACTTTTTCCATAATAACCTGCACCATCAATGACTATGTCACATTTGTTTTTATATTGCTCCAGTTGTCTTTTTAACTCTTCAAATACATCTATTTTATCTTTGGTAATTGATGTTATATACTTATAATCATATGTAAGAGTATTCAATACTTTGCAATCATATATTTCTCTGGATAAATCATCCTGCATACAGCCTCTTACTTTATTAGAGTTTTTTATTAAATTATTGTATATTTTCTCCATCCCTAATCTCCTGTATCTTTTCTTCTGCCTTCTTTAATGCCATGGTCATATATTCACCATTGCGAAGTCGTTTACCTACCATTTCAGCATTTTTTTCATTATTTGATAATCATTATCACTGATAGCCGCTAATTTTTCAGGTAAATCATATAAAGACTTCACAGTAAATCCAACATTTTCTTTTAATACAAATTCAGCTTCTGCTGCTTCATCCCATATAACAACTGGAAGTCCTACAGCAAGATATAATCATTATTTTTCGGGGTATTTGTCGGTACATGTGTTGGAGCGTTTACTAAAACACAGGCATGAACCATGCAAATATAATAATCCTGCTTTATACCTTATTTTTAAAATCAAGATTTCAATGAAATATAGACAAAAACCAAGATAGACATACCCTGTACCACCCATAGCTATGTGCCTGAAGATAATGCAGTCAAAGTAAAAATCAACAGCCATTATATAAGCCACACAGCAACCATACAGGTAATATAGAAAACTGTTTTTTATTAAAACATCACGGAATTATAAATATTGCAATAATATATATCTAACTACAAATTCAATTCATTTAAACTTTTACCAAGAACAGTCTCAAAATCACTCCAGTCAATATTCCGCACCATCAATTATTAAATCCTATTTATTAATATATATATTTCAAGCAGTTTTCTTACTTCACTAAATATATAACAACCATCCTTAGTAATGGCTGTTATATATTTTCATTTTGTCCAATCTCCCGAATTATCTTTTCCGCTTTCTTAATTGCATTCGTCATATATTTACCATTACGAAGCCTCGCACCTACTACCTCTGCATTTTTTTTCATTATTTCATAATCATCATCACTGATAAGTGCCATCTTTTCTGATAGCTCATATAACGACTTTATTGTAAATCCAACATTTTCTCTTAATACAAATTCTGCTTCTGCCGCTTCGTCCCATATTATAACGGGAAGCCCTACAGCAAGGTACAATGATAATTTGTGTGGATTATTGATTCTTAAATACTCTCCTTTACCACCACTACATGTTTCTATTGAATCTCCATCCCATACAAGACCATACTTTCCTTTTAAATTCTTTATAAGCTCATCCGGCAAAAAAGCGCCAAAATAATTCATATTGGTATATTTCTCTTTTTCGTTATAGTTTGCACCAAACAAATTAAATGTTACTCCTTCAATGCAATGTAAATTATATATATATCCAGCCTTTTGTTTGTCGAGATTACCAGCGATTATTATGCCATCATCACAAACTGCTTCTTCATAATCATTGATGAGATAATCAAATATTTCAAGATTTACCATATTGTAAAAAGCAAATCCCATATCACGCAATATCTTCATCATTCTTTCATTATGAACTATTAAAACATCTGGCAATTCTTTTAAAATTTTATACTGTCTATAATCATACTCTGTAGGATTTCCTCTTACCACATTAACATCATGCACAATACCAATTATTTTTATATTTTTCTTTTTTTTAATTTCAAGAATCTTATATATTCCATCCGTATTATCAATAAGTGGTAACTGCAATATTAAAATTGCATTTTTTTCTAAAGCATCTGCTATGTTTTTCCACGCATTATCAGTCTGAATAGTTCCTCTTGTAACAGTTCCTCTATTTAATGTTATTATCTTATATCCAATATGAGATAAAATTATTTTTACATCAGCAGGCGCTTTCTGTCCAGCCATGCAATCCTGATATCTAAATTCAGCCATCTGATATTTACCACTATCTCTCTGCTGATTTTCTACATCTTCATATTCCTGCATAATATAATAAACATAACAAGACAATTTATTAAGTGATTTTTCTTTTTGTAATTGTTCTTGAATTTCACTATAATCAAAACATGTTATTAACAACACAGAATTTTTATCATCACATTCTTTAATAAACTGCTTTAGTGTTATAAATTTTATATTTTCAAATTTATTTTTTAATACATCTGACCTTCTGTCAACAACTGAATAGATGTCTATATATTGATAAAGTGTTAAAAAATCTTCAAACACCTTTCCTGCACCATAACAATATAATTTTTTCTCTTTTATTTCATCAAGAAATTCTTTTTTATTTGCATTATTTTTTATAAGCATACCTTTTCTCCCTTGTATGTTTAACCTATGGCTAAGCATAAAACTCGTTGATATGTAATATTTTATCTATAATTATTTTTTCACTAGTTATTCCAAATTCTTTTTCTATCTCGTTTTTTATTTCATCTGCAACTTCATCATTATTTATTGCTATTAAAATAAAATCAAAATCATATGTACGAATTCGTTCTGGAGAATAAACAAATTCTCCTAAATATGCTTCTTTTGAGACATAGTTTTTATCCACCCAGATAAAGTTCTTACAAAGCTGTTCTTTTTTTATTTGTCTAATATAATCTTTACCAACTTTTCCAGCTCCATATATAATAAGTTTTTTATTTAAAATTTCTTTATTACATTTTACAACAAATTTTATCGGAAGATTCTCACAACTAAATCCCATTTTTTCTGGTGACATTCTTATATGTTCAAATATCCATTTTTCTAATTGAGGAATTAGTTCTGAACTATATGCACTTTTCTCAAACGCTTTTTTTAACGAAACATATAATCTGTTTATATTAAACAAAAAATCATCATGTTTATTATGTGTTACAGACAAATTGTTCATTCTGTAATTATAATTACAATTATTTGTTACGCATATTTTTTTGCAATTAATAATATATTTATAAACAAACTCTCCATCTTCACCATAATATATATTTTCATCCAAATTTTCAAAAATCTTTTTTGTCAATTCTGTTTCAAAGCGTTTTGCATAAATACATGACAAAATTCCTCGCGATATATTGTCCTGTGCATAAATCATATTTTTTATAACGGGGCTTAACCTGCTTACATCATATTCACCTGAATTAATACAATCAAACACCTTTCTGTTACCGACAAATATACCTGATGTAACTAATTCAAATTCATTTGATATTTTCATCATAGACTCAACATAATCCGAATTAACATAATCATCAGAATCGACAAACATAATATATTTTCCTGTAGCTCTGTTTACACCATTTTTTCTTGCATTAACAACCCCGCTGTTCAACTGTGATAGTACCACAATTCTGTTATCCTTCTGTGCCATATCCTTACATATCTGCAAACTATTATCAGAAGAACCATCATCTACTAATATAATCTCTAACTCTCTGTAAGTCTGACAAATAATACTGTTAATACAATCTTTTATATACTCTTGTACATTATAAACCGGAACAATTATACTTACTATTTGATTCTCTATCATTTAACACCCCATGTATAACATATTGATTTACATTTTATCCAACAGATTAACATATTCCACTTTATTCCATAGAATTTTTTTTGAATCTATATTATATAATTCAATCAATTCTTTTCTTATACTGTCAGCAAGTTCTTTTTTTAATACAGCTATAACAATATAATCGTATTGAATATTTAAAATACTGTTGACGGCTAATATTTCGTGCATCACCTTCATATCTTTACCTTCAGGATATTTATCTACCCATCCAGTAATATCACACTTACATTCTTTTGTTAAATAATTATATAACGACTCGCTACTGTTACCAGCCCCATATATAACAACCTTTTTATTTTTTAAATTTTCATAAGAATATTTATATGTTCCGAGCGAAAATGCACTAATATTATATAACTTATCCAATGTATGTAATTCAATTCCCAAAATATATTTTTTTAACTGTCTTAACAATATATATTTATATTCTTTTTTGTTTATAAACTCTTTTTCCAATCCCTTATACAAATAATATGTATTTGTATTTAAACGTTCATCAGAAGATGCACACATAGATGTATTTCTAATATTATAATGATAATATGATTTTTTTAATATATACAAGCTTGATATTTTCATAATATAAGAAAATAATGTAAGACAATCTTCTCCATAAAATACTCTTGTATCAATATCTTTATAAACATCTTGTAAAATATCTTTTCTATATAATTTATTTACTAATGTACAAAAAATCCCAAAAGTCTTATTTTTATCATCATACAGCATTGTACCATAGATATCCCGTGGAATATTACTATACACTCCTTCTTGAAAATTATCTACCAGCTCCGTTGTGTATTTTTCTTCTATATAATCTCTGTATATACCAGAAGAAATCAAGTCACAATCAAACTTCTCTTGTATATTAATTAAATTGCTATACATATCACGTTCAATCCAATCGTCACTATCAACAAAACCTATATATTCTGCTTTTGCAATTTCAACACCTGTTTTTCTTGCATTAATTAATCCCATATTTTTTTCTAATGGTACAATAATAATTCTCTGGTCTTTTTCAGCATACATTTTACATATATTTAACGTATTATCTGTTGAACCATCATCTACCAATATGAGCTCATATTCTCTAAATTCCTGATTTAAAATACTTTCTATACATTCCGATACGGTATTCTCGGCATTATACATCGGCACAATTATACTTAACTTAGGATTACTTTTCTTCATAAAAACATTTCCCCAATACTGATTACATTATTCTATATATGATATTTACACCTGTTCGGCTGCCGGAATTGGATATTGATAACTATCAGCTCCATGACAATACCTGCACATATCCAAATATCCTTTTTCAGAATATCCCATTATAAACTCCAATAATTCTCTTTTCCAGTTATCTCCTGACAGCTTTTCAAAATCCAAATAATCTTCTTTGCCAACATTAACAGATAAATTATCAGCTACACTTCTTGCCATAACACAATAGTAAAATTTATTTTCTCTTATTTCATGACAAGGAGTACCGCAAGCATCAAAAACATTTATCAACTGCTCATTGTCACATTCTCTTTTATAATAATCAAATCCATAATCCATCCATTCATGTTCTTTTCTGCTTATTCTGAATTCAACATTATTGGTTATAAATAATTTTCTTAACTTTTCATACTGTAATTCAAGTTTTGCTATTGTTCCAGAATAATTTGATATTCTAAACAAGACACCATACTCTTTACACTTTTCAAGCAAATCTTTTGACGGTGTTATGGTTCCGTTTGATGTTATTGAAAAAACACTCATCTGATTACGATACTTGCTTCCAATATATTCAACAGCATCTGCCAAATATTTATATAACAATGGTTCTCCACCTATTAAAACAAATTCATGAATATAATTTACTTTTGAAAAAAATATATCTGCACTCTTTTTAACCTGCTCCAAAGTCAAATCGTCCTTTGTAATCGGAACATTGTAACAGCCATGTGCACATTTTTTACACCGCAACGTACATCTTTCCGTAACACAAATCTGCGACAGACTCATAAATGTCTGATTAAAAAATTTATATGCTATAATCGGCAATAGTTTGTCGGTAAATTCTCTACATATGTAATAATTTTTGTTATGAATCAGCCCTCTGTTTTTTAAATCACTTTCTATTAATAAAGTGTTTTCGTCTGAAGCACATATAATCACAGGATATTTTATTTCTTTTTTAAAATATTCATTTTCTGATATTACTGCTTCATTTTTATAGCCTTTTTCCTGAATACTATGATTATTATCAATAAAGCAAAAAAACATATCGTAGTGTTTTAATGTTTTATATAAATCTCCTCCCAGCTTTCCTGCCCCATAAATACAAAATTTAGTTGTTTCACTTATATTTTTATTACAAATTATATTTTCATAACCTTTACTCGTCCACTTCATAATAATAACTCCTAATTTTTTATTATTTTTCTTGCAGTCAAAACCGCTTTCCTTAACTCTGGTTCGATTACTTCACCATATGGGAAAAACATATATCCATTAGCAAATGTTATATTAAATCCTCTCTGTTCAAAGAAGTCATGTATTATATCTTTGTCTCCTGACTTATGATATGTACATACAATACATGTCATATCTATATCAGAATCAATAAGTTTTTTCATACCCTTTATGACATCTGTTTCTTTACCTTCAATATCCATCTTAACAATAATTTTATCTATATTTTTATTATTAAGGACAAGCGTGTCTATTGATACAGTATTTTCTGAATCTGACTCATCTAACCATTTTTCTATAATTGTAACTTTATCTTTATATGGCTCAAATGTGCATTTAAGTGCTTCAACCCATTCCTTATCACATTCCACCAGATATACATGCTTTACCTTGTCTATAACCTGTAAAGCAAAAAATCCTTCCGCTGCTCCTCCATCAATAAAAATATCTGTATTATCAAAATCTAATTTATCTATGTTATAGCAATGTGGAGAATTAACATCCTGTTCCTTGCATAATGAACAAAGATATGCTTTGGCATCATTAGGATTTTTATATACAGAACTTAGATAAATCTTTTTTCCTTGCCAAAACGAATATAATAACCCATTACCACTATCCTTATACACTTCAAATATATCTAATAGATAATTATTACTTATCTGTCCACAAAAAACATCTAATTCATTTTCCTGCAAATATTGACATATATTATTTATTCCAACATTATCACTGTTCTTATATTTCTCTAGAATTTTAGTCTTAAAATTATTAAATATATATCCGAATTTTTTTATATATATTGGGTCTATCGATAAATTTTCAATTAACTGTTTAGTTATCTCTTCATAATAAACATCAGATGAAACAATTATATTATATTGATTTTCATAATGTGGTTGTTTAACTACTACATTCTTTCCATTTACTTCATAGCTCTTACCTGTTTTTTTCTCATTATTATCCCAAATTTCAACAACCTCTAATCCATTATATTTATCCAGATAGTTAAAAATCCACTGTGCTCTTTTTCCTGTACCAAATATTATTACTTTCTCCACAATATATATCACTCCTTCATATGATTATTCTACATGTGCTATAATCTGCGTTTCATATTTATCATCAGATATCTGTGTTTCAGGTATTCTATACCATGCCAGTTCAGACACACTTTTTCCCTCTATTACTATTCTCTCCGTTGCATGTCTTAAAAACCACTCATATTCATTATCTACCTGTCCAAGATCTATAGCCTGATATCCTTGCATTGCTAAATCATATGCTAATATAGTAGCTGTTGGTCCTAATGTAATTAATATCAAATCATCAGATACTGCTGACTCTATTGCCTTATTTAAAATTTTATCATACGCACTATACGCATTTGTATCCGGACATAAAATTCTTTTTATTGAATGTGCACCATCTAACAACCCATTGTTAACACCAGTCTTTGTATTTTCTCCTTCAATAATCAAGATATTTCTATCGCAGAACAGCTTTTTATATAAATTAAAAATTTCAGACGCATTTTTATCTTTATCTTTATATATCATATATGGTCTCGATACATATGCATCATAATATTCCCTTGACAAATCCAGCAGACTCATATGCTCCTGTCTTTTTTCCTTAGTCATATATTGTCTTATTACATCTGCTGCCCTACCGTTATATTTATCTAAATTTCCATAATTATCAGCAATTGCGATGAGGATTTTCTCATTATCTGATTTTAAAATGCTTTCCAGTTTTTCTGCCATTTTAATATCATATTTTTGAAACCACGCTCTATTCTGGTTTAATATAATGTCAAATTCCCCATCACCAAATCTGCATAAAGAACACTTTTTATCAATAATCTTCTCCAATAAATCTTTTGCAGGTCTTATCTTAATCGGAGATTTACCATATTCATATGGTGCATTATCCACTTGTCGCTGTAATTTATCTATTTTGATTTTCAGAAGTATGTTTTCTTTTAAATATGAGGTATTATTAATAAATTCATACTGACTCAAATCATCATGCCAGTACCATATTAATTTATTCTCAATCCCTAAACTTTGAGCCTGCGACAATATCTGTTCTTTATAATACATAGCCGATATCAGGTAATAATCAATGTCCAGCTCTATTGATTTTTCTAATGAGTATATTCTATATTGATTTTCCCAAAGCTTATTCTGTTTCTCGATATTATTATCAACAAAGCCTTCAAAAACACACTTATTCATCAATATATCTTTAAATATATATGATGCATATTGTCCTGTTCCCCATATAACTATTTTTTTCATATGCGCTCCTTTATTACAGCTTCTGCATTATAATTCCATTATTACTGATACATTATATTATTGATATATCCCAGCCAAAGTATCTGGGAACAATGAAACAACTCTTCTCTTATCAATGCCAGTCAGATACTTTTTTACAATGTCTATTGCATTTGCCTTGTTAACACCTAAAACTATATCTGTGTCCTTATTAATATTGACTTTGTCTATCTGCATAACATCGAAACCATACAGCTGTTTATGTCCAAATTTTTCAATGTCTGATATTAAAAAGCCTTTAAAATTACTATTATCTCTACACAGATTCCAGTATATCTTTCTTGCCCAGACACCACATCCATATATGTAAAATCCTTTACTTTCATCTATACTCTTTTTCACATTTTCAGTTGTAGTTTCCAATTCAACATAAGGATTATCTTTTATATTAACCTTATCTACAACATACTCAGATACCTGTTCTTTTGTAATTTCCACATCACAAAATCTCTGAATATAATCTATAATATTTTCAACCGGATAACAGTGCATATCACACAAATACTTGAGCGAATCCATTATATCATCCTGATTATCAGTATATTTTTTCAACACTTTTTTCTTAATCAATGGAATTCCATATTTTTTTATTGAAACACTAACACTTGTGTAAATATTGCAATTGTTCTCTGGCACATAAACGGAATATCTCTTTTTTTCTAACTGAGTCAGATAATAAAATAATCCTGTTTCAAACTGTGCATACACATCTTCCAGACAATGTGTATGTTCATCTATGTTATCCTGCCAATATTTAAAGAACTTATCATCCTGAATAATTGATTTGTTGAATGCAAGAAAATACGACTGGATAACAGGCATAAATGTCCAATCTACACCATTAATTCCCCACCAGTCACATTCTCTTTTTTCCATTGTATCAAATATATCTTTGAACGGAATAAAAGGTCCTATGAACGTATCATTACACAATATTAATTCATCATATTGTCTTATTTCTTCAATTTTCAGATATTTAAATATTGCGAATTTGTAAGCTCCTGCATCATATCCGGCATTCTCTCTGACAACTACGTCTTTGCTATAAGTTTCAAGTGTTTTTTTGCTGTCATCTTCTATATTACTATTAACAACTATAACCAGCCTGTCAGAGTTTAATACCAGCTCGCCAAGCAGATATTCAACAGATTTATCAACTATACCTTTGCTGTCATAAAAACAAAAAATACATAATCTCTTCATATATTTTCCTCTTTACTCTAATCAGACCACTTTATTCTCTGTCCTCATAATTATTTCATCCTGCAGCTCTTTATCCAGCTTTACAAAATATGCACTATAGCCAGAAACTCTGACTACCAGACTTCCATATTTCTCCGGTTCTTTCTGAGCCTTAATTAAGGTATCTTTACTTACAACGTTAAATTGTACCTCTAATCCGCCCTCATCAAAATAAGTTTCAATCAGATATCTTAATGCAATCAGATGATTCTGTTTTTCAAGAAACTGTGGTGTGAATTTCATATCTAAGACACCACCATTTCCCATATAATCCATTGAAATCTTATTGATTGAATTCATAACGGATGTCGGACCATTTTTATCCATTCCCTGAACTGGAGACAGTGAATTAGATAAAGATGTTCTGGCATACCTTCCATCACATGAAGCTGCTGTTTTCATGCCAAGCAATGTATGATGCATTACAGAATAGAATCCACACTGGAACTTTCCATTTCTATTGACAATATGCATATTGTGGACATGCGATGAAAACACTTCCATCAAATCCTTCATTTTATTATCAACATGGTCTATATCATTGCCATATTTAGGAGATTGAAGCATATCCTGCCTCAGCCATTCATACCCCTCAAAATTTGCTGCTAATGCCTTCTTTATCTCTTCTATTGTTGTTGTCTTTTTTATATAAACTAATTCTTCAACAGCCTCAAGCGCATCAACCGTATTAGCCATTCCTACACAATTTATTGATAAATTATAATATTTTGTTCCGTTTTCTGTTATATCACTCGCATTTTCAATGCATCCCATTGTAATGCTGCTTAAAAATGGAACTGGCCAGTGCTGTGAATATATAACTGATGCCATATCAATATATTCACCAACCCTGTCGATTGTTGATTTCAGCTCTTCTTTGAACCACTCATATAATTCATCAAAAGTTGTAAACTCCTCGACAACATGATTTTCTTTTAAATGCCATTCTTTACCTGTCAGTGCACATTTCCCATTAAATAAAAGCAATTCTAAGATTTTAAGCCAGTTGATTCTTGCCTCTTCTGTATTAGAGAACTCTCTTCCACCTATTGTAATTTCAACACATCCAAGAGTTGAATAATCATAGGCATCTTCCAGTGATACCCCAGAATTGATTTTTGCCTTTGCAGCAGCATTGTCATTATAGAATGCTGGAAATCCCTGCCCTGACTTTACAAGCTTTAATGCTGTATTCCACACTCTGTCATCAAGCTTTGGATGAACTCTCAATGTAATCAAAGGAACATCTGCCTTCACTTTCATTGATGCTTCCATACATATTATTGTCATCTCATTGCTGCAATCATTTCCATATTGGTCACATCCGCCAATTGTCAGATTAGCGCATCTTTCTCCATAAGATTCAAATACTCTCCATAATGAGCATACTATATCAAGAGCTTCTTCTCTGGTTATTCTGCCAGCTTCTATATCTGATACATAAAACGGATTTAGTGACTGGTCTATCCTCATGCCCTGTGATGTTGCTCCGTTGCCTTCAACACTACAGAAATCATGAGTAACCGCTATCAGTTGAATTGCCTCAAAAAAATCTGCTGGCGGATTATACGCAATATTCTTACATGCATCAACAACTTTTAGATATTGCATTTTAGCATATTCATCCTTAGACTTCTGATATAATTTCAAAGCATTATCTGAATAACGAATAATCTGTTTCTGCGCAGCAAGTAATACTATAAGCTCAGCTCGCAGAAACTCTTTTCGTTTATCATCTTTTTCATTCTGTAATAATTTATATGCTGTATTTATTCTGTTCTGAAATCCTTCTTTAAACAATAAATCAATTGATGCACTTGTATGTCCACCAGACCATCTCTGTATAATACCGATTTCTTTTGCTATACTTATATCATTAAATAATTGCTCTCTGCCCGGATATTCCTCATTCATATATTGAATTTCTCTATCAAGCTGCTCAGCACACTGTGTATCTGACATAGTTATATGCAGTTTATTTGTCGCCAACTTAATTGATTCATCAAGAATAACTGGCTGCATTAATAATGTTAATGCAAATGTGTATGCTTTCTTAATAATTACAGACTCTGAATTATACTCTTTGTCTATAATTCTGCTGATTAATCTGTTATTACTCTTTGTCTCAAAAAAATAATCTCTTACATCCATGTGCATTCTTTACTCCTGCCATATTACATTGCCACATATTTTTTTCATAACATCATAACATGTCTTCATATATCCGGAATCTGGTACTTTTGCATCATCAAGCTGATAGTTATAACCCCATAACTTGTACTTACTAATTCCCATCATATGATATGGTATAAGTTCAATAATCTCAGCATGCTTATCAGCAAGAAATTGTCCTATGTACTGTATCTCTTCTATCGTTATATTAACCTTTGGAATCACTGGTACACGAATCCAAAATCTTATATAAGAAGATGACATCCTGCTGATGTTATCTAATATCAATTTATTACTTACACCTGTACAATTAACATGTATGCTTTCCGTCACTGCCTTACAATCTGCTATTACTAAATCTGTATATGGCAATACCTGTTCTAAATCTGAATATCTATAATTCAGATCCGTTTCTATAGCTGTACTAATTTTATGTTCTTTGCATAATCTCAATAATTCTCTTACTTCATTTAACTGACATAATGGTTCTCCGCCAGATATTGTCACGCCGCCGCCTGATTTAGCATAGTATTTCTCATCTTTTATAATATCTTCTAAGATTTTTTCAACTGGTATATCTCTGGAATTAAAGATTTCAATTACACTTCCATCTTTACCAGGTTCAATTCGTTTCTTGTGCATTTCAAGATTTTCTGGATTATGACACCATTTACACCTCATATTACATCCAGCCAGAAATATAGTAGTTCTGATTCCCGGACCATCATCTAAACTAAATCGTTGTATATTAGTAATATACATACTATATCTTCCTATCTGCTATCTTATCATCTAACTCTTGCAATAATCTGTATGCATTATCCGTACATTCGAGGGTATTAATATCTGGAAATAAATCCACTATCTGTTCATCCTTAACATACATTCTGAGTGTATTTCTTATATTGTCATAATACATATCATTATCGCTGCACACCAGATAATACATGTCCCCATCTGTCATCTGCACGGCTTTTTCAAAGTTAAACACGTTCTTCTGGTCATACTTATAATTATCAACTATAAAAACCGGAGTAATATTATATACATTATCAAGCACCTGTTTAACTATATTTGTTATCTCTCCATTAGGATATAAAACAAACTTTCTTTTATTCTGCTTTATGCAGTCATCAAGCGTGCCAGTAATATATTCTTTATATAAATCAACATCTATCATAAGAATTCCCGCATCTTATCTCATAATCTCATAATACTCTTTTACAAATGGGAAAATATAGTTAGGTACATCATAATACTCTATATTCATGCTGTTCAAGTTATCTCTGATTTCCTCATCTGCTGCTGCTACAAGAATTAAGTTGTTATCACCTGCTATATCTGCCAAATGTACTACAGGAACACTACTATCTATTGTCTGGTTCGTGCTTCTATCATCCGAAACAATAACGCCATCAATTGCAATGCCATTGCTTTCAAGGAAATATAGTAATGCTTTTCCTCTCTGTCCTGCTCCATATATATATTTCTTGTCTGACTCTTTACACTGTTTCATAACATCCTTAATCTCTGTTTTAATATTATCTTTTTTATTTATTGCTATCCTGTTAATATCAACCGCTTTTTTAAAGCTGTCCTGAATATCCTTATCAAAGTATTTATTAACTATATTTTCGTATACTTTAATCTGGCTGTCAGCAAAATAATGCCATGGCATACTTAAGGCATCAAATATATTCTTCTGCCATAAAGATGTTTTCTCTGGCATTGTAAATCCTACAATCTTTGAAAAGCCATCTGGTGTTTCAGCATAATACTTATTAGGTGATATACATAAATCAAATAAAACTTTTGTAGCAAATGCCCATCTGTTTTCTCCCTCGAACCAGAATGATGTATCATCTAATACAACAACAGCATTATCTGCCAAAAAAGGAATTGCTATTGCAAAATCCATCAGCTCACCCGGAAGATAGTGAGTCGTATCTAAAATGATAAAATCAATTTTTCCATCCTTTGCAATGTCTTCAATTACTTCTGGAAGAATCTTTCCCAAAATAAGTTTATGATTATCGATATTTTTCAGGTAAGGCTTTGCCTCATCGATCTGGAATCCACATTTTTTATCTGGATTAAAATGATATGTCTCAGATAAATCTACAGAATACATTTTTGTATCATTCAATCCCAGTTTTTGTAAACAGTTAAGAACAAGTACACTTGTACCACCACCAGAAACACCTAACTCTACTATCTTTTTAGGCTTATATTTTCTAATCAAACCACATATAAATCCATGTTCTGCTTCTGATAACTCAGATGCATTTGTTCCTATCTTCTCGTATATAGCTCTTGGCTCCATATAATTTACAATTGATTCCATAATGCTATTTCCTTTCATATGTATAATAATTAAATCAACGCCTTCTGTAATGCTGGCTCAACTTCGTCACTATTTTCTGGTGTGAATCCGCGACACTTTTTACAGAAATTAGTATATCCCTTCTCTGTATATCCAAGTCTGAATTCTACAAGTTCCTTTTTCTTCTCTGGTGTGAAATTTTCAAGATTATATGTTTCCTCTAAATCCTGTTCGCCCGCAATTCCTGCAACTGTTGCGTATGCCGCATAATTACAGCTATATATCTTGCCATCCCGCAATTCTTCCCATGACTGACTACAGCTATCTCTATGTTTTATCATTTCTTCTTCTGAAAGCTTTGAATAATCTGTTGTATCTGGTGCCAGATCAATCCAGGACTCTGCTTTATTAATATAATATTTGATATTATACTCCTCAAGCTTCTCTATTAACTGGTCAAAACGACTGTTAAATCTCGGAACCGCCTCTCTGTAATCATCTACAGTTATCTCAATATTGCATTTACTTAACTTTTCAAGTACTTCCTCTTTCGGTACAACTGTTCCATTAGTTACAGTTCTCAATGTTCCGATTTTATGTCCATAATTCTTATCAATATATTCTATCAGATCTGCTGTGTGCTTATATAGCATTGGTTCTCCACCACTGACATGAAACAGCATAATGTAATCCACACATGAGAAAAATAAATCCACATCTTTTGTAAGCTGTTCCCATTCTCTCACATAAAACTGCTTTGCATATGGATTAAAATTAAGACAATGCTTGCAGTTAAGATTGCATATTGTACTTGGTAAAAAAGATATGCTTAAAAAATATACCTTATCGTACTTATACACGTTGTACACTGATATGAATTCTTCTATTAAAAAGTAATCCACATTATGTACTTTTCCTGACTTTAATAACTGTTCTACAGGCTTTACTCTTGCAATCTGAGACATTGTCAATATAATAGCCTCGTCATCCTTTAAATTAATATCATTGAATGCATAACATGGTATTCCCTCTATTGTTGTTCCGATTTTATCAGCACTGTTATCTATGAATCCTGCAATATTTATCTCATCCTTGAACATCGCCAGAAACTGATGTCCATAATCTCCTGCTCCAAATAAATAATACCTGTTCTTTCTTTCTATATTTTTGTACATTTCATCATATTCATGACCTTTATTTGTCCACTTCATTAGATACCTCTCTTCTATCTATATTTTAAAATATCTCTGTATTTTAATATTCTTTCTGGATAAAGCTGATTTAATGATACATAATAATCTTCATACTTTCTCATTATATTCTGGCAATATAACAATGTCTGGCTGTCATTCTGTCTATATGCCAAATCTGCTACATTACTGCTATGATATGCCAGAAATCTTTTTACATATCCAAGCACATCATCCTGTACATTATTCTTTTCAAACATATCAATAACAATAAAATATGATTTTATCCAGTCTAATCTCTTTTTTAAATTCTCAGTATGACATCCTGATTTATTTCTTTGATAATAATGATACATTCCTTTTGGAATATAGATTGATTTTTCACAATTCAGGGCAGCCTTTGCAAGATATATCACATCCCCACCTAACTGTATATTCTCATCAAACAACAGCATATCTCCATTAGCCTCTGTAAGCACTTTCCTTCTATACAGCTTATCCCACATATAAGCAAATCCCTGATAGGTATCTCTTTCATATATGTATCTCAATAATTTATCTCTATTAAAGACACCTTTATCTACTGGTTTTAAGTTTACAGCCTCTTTTTCTTCATCATCATATGACTTAAACCAGCTTGCAGCAGCCATATCAACATCATTCGTCTCTATTGCCTCAACAAGCGTCTCGTACATATCTTTTTCAATCCAGTCATCACAATCCATGAATCCTATGTAATCACCAGTACTCTTTAACAATCCTGTATTTCTTGCTGAACTCTCTCCACCATTTTTTTTATGGATTATCACAAATCTTTCATCATCCAGATATTCATCTACAATTTTCTCTGACCCATCTATAGAGCCATCATCAACACATATTATCTCAAGGTTTGTATATGTCTGATTCTTTGCACTATCTAGACATTTTCTCAGATATGATGCTGTATTATATACAGGAATTATTATTGATACTTTTTTCATGTCACATACCACCGTGTTTTATTATTGCTTCTGCCAGTTTCTCACTTGCATTCCCATTAAAAACAAGTCCGACTTTCTCATGGAATATATCAAGCCTGCTGTCATATTCATCCCGCTGGAATTGCATGATATCTTCTTCAAGCTGTCCATTATCACTGGCTATAGGAAATGGAAACTTCACATCCATCTTAGGCGTGAAATTCTTGTTATTTCCAACATCATGCCTTGGGTCTGTGGCTATATTCCACATTAAAGCGCCTCTGTCTTTTGCATATTTCTGTATATCATCTGCATATATAAATACAGGTATATGGGCAAAACCTGCCTCAAAACATGCGCTTGAATAATCTGTTATATATGCATCCATCGCCGCAAGTATCTCATACATATCATCTGCCTGGCTTTCGTCAATAAGCCTGCTCTGCACCTCTGGATTCTTATACTCACTGAATGTAGGTGCTAACTGTGGATGAACCCTTATGCATACATACCATTCTCCGCCAAATTTTTTCTCAAGATTATCTATAAGTTTCTTAAAATCTATTGACCATATTTCAGAATAAACACTGCGGACACCATTCTTAGCACCCTCCCTGAATGTTGGTGCAAACATTATCACCTTTGCATAATCTGGAAGATTATATTTCTTGTGAAATCTTTCTTTAAATTTGCTTCTGTCGCCATATAAGACATCACATCTCGGTGCTCCCGTCTTTAAATATGTGCCCTCATACACCAACGCCTTATCAAAACTCTGCTCGCACCAGTCTGAATCAATAACCAGGTCGTCAATCATATCTGAATCATTCTTGCTTACCAGATATGCCATCTCCGAGAATCCTTTGCCTCTCAGTAATCCAGTGCATTTAATTCCTATTGTGTAATGGTTTACATTAAGATAATACTGCCCCTTACGCTTGCATGTTCCAAATGGTTTTCTATAATTATCAATCCACACTTTTGACCTTGTCAACCAATATGCCCTGCTCCACAATGTATTAGGAACTTTTTTTATATAATCTGGAAAATCTTTATTCATATCATTAACAAACCACACAAATTGATATTCAGGTTTCATTTCATGGAGTTTCTCCACAATCGGTTTTGCATTACAACCAAATCCACCTTTTCCTTCGAATGTACATATGCTTATGAGATTCTTTTTAACAGGAAATACTCTGCATATATGAAAGCACATTTTTTCTCTAAATGCTTTTCTGCATCTTTTCTTTATGTATTTAATTTCCTTTGGATCTGTTGCAACTGTGTGTTCCATATCTATCTCTAGTTCACAAAAAGCCCTGCATACAAATGCAGGGCTTCCACTCTAATCTTAAAACTCTCCTTGATTAACCGATATTCCAGCGACTCCATTCGCATGTCAGGAAAACTTGAACCAATTCTCCCATCTGATTTAATTATATAAAATATATCGGTAATTCTGCTTAATTCTTAACCTATTCTTATTTATTAATCCACTTAATATCCTATATTATTGAAAATATGAATCAGGATTCAATTCTCTTTTAGCTGTCTTAGCTTCTTGTTCTGAAAATATTCCCAACTGTTTTGCTCTATCAATATAGCCATACACATATCTCTTTGTCATACTCATCATATTATTTTTTGTACATGACACTGCATGTATCAACCCAACTGATACCCCCGCTATTACAGCCAAAATAATTATTATAATTATATATATAATAAGTATGATTTTACCACCTCTTTTAAAATCATTTATACAAAATATTGAAAACAATATATATATAGCATATGAACATGATGCCAATATAGTATATGTTTCATCACATAATTTAAGTATTTTACTCTTTTTATTGCCCCTATCAACATTTATGGAACTCATTATATTATTAGATGTTTCCCAGTTCATTTTTTCTGTATCATTTTTTATCGAACTATAATCATAAAAAACTCTTATATACGCTGAAATTGATACTATCTGTGTTAAATTTTCACCACTTTTAATTGCCAAAGGAATAAAGTAAAAAATGGGTATTAAAAACACAAATGTTCTAACTAGGTCAATTAACAATAAGTTACTAAAAGATAAATTTTCTATTTTTGTCTCTTCTATCAACAATGTCAAACCAGCCACCCATGACGATATTATTGTTACTATTGCTGTCATAATTTGACTGTTTATAGCATCAATACGCTGTATCATCTCTGCTCTTATTGATGTATATTCTTGATCTGAAAATTTATAATTATTCATTTGTTGACTTTTATTTTGATCATTTTGTTTTACCATTTTTCTTTTCCCCCAATTCGTTGCATATATTATAGCATCTTTCAATCATAAATACCTTTATGATTTCACCCAACCTTCACCTTATCAATCCTGCACACATGCTTCTTAAACTCACCATCATCATAATTAATCCCAACCAGAACAACTTCACCAGAATATTCCTTCAGACTTTCAATATATTGCCTGTTCTTTATCTGCTCTATTGCAGCAGAAGCTGTTTTATTCCATTTTAGTTCCACTATCATTGCCGGCTTATTAACATTTCTTCTTAACACGAATACCATTTCTGCAACTCTTTCTGCACTTCCTGATTAGGTATAGTTACCTTCTGATTGTAGAAGTCATATGTCAGATATCCAAGATGCACTAACAGAGTCAGTACATCATCAGCACTCTGAAGCGTCGTCATATCATTCTGGAATTTATCAGGATTAACTGGCACACTTTCACCAGCAATAAGTCTTGTCACCATAGCCTTGAGATTGTACATATCAAGCTGGATATACTTCTTTAATGCCTCCTTTAAATACAAAACGCCGCATACAACGGAACTATCTTTTTGTTATCTTCAAATCCAAAGTTCTTAGATGATAACTTAATTGCATATTCCGGACTGAATGTATCCATATATACTTTCAGGCTCTTTGCCCTTGTATTGTCAGCTGATTTAACCTCAATTGGTATCAGCTTACCTTCCCGCTGTATAACAAAATCTATCTCTGCTCCTCGTTCTGACTGCCAGTAATATGTGTTATAGCCATTAATTAAAAGCTGTACATTAACATAATTCTCGGTCATGCCGCCTTTGAAATCATTAAGTTCATCAACCATATAAAGAATATCGTTAACTGCTACATCCTTCTTGGCACATAGAAGCCCCATATCCGATACATATATTTTAAATGCATCAATATCCCTGTAATTCTCTAACGGCTTTTTAATCTGCTCCACCCGATATACCTGTGATACAATCCCTGATAAACAGAGCCACTCAATAGCATTCTCAAATTCAGACGCACGACCGCCTTTTTTAATCAGTTTATACTGAAAACGCGTATTCTTCTTTGATAACTGGACAGTGATATTATCATATGTCAGTCTTGTTTTCTTAATTTCATTCAGATTGTTATACTTGCTCATGTCATTAAGATAACTCGCAAGTATTGTATCTTGCGTATGTCTTACAAGAATATAATCCTTAGTTTCCGCATACTGCATTACACACTCTGGCATACCGCCTACAACAAGATACTGCCTGTATAACTGCATTGCTGCGTCATGAAGTGCTGATGGCAAAGGCTTATCAGAGACAAAACTTTCCTTTATCTGCGAAACTAGATTATCTTCACCAAGTGCTAACATAAACTCTTCCATATTCATAGGATAAAGTGTCTTCATATCAACCTTTCCTACAGGGAAAGAGAATTTTGCCCTGTTAACTGCAACTCCAAGAAGACTTCCTGCGACAATTATATGATAATCAGGCGCATCTTCGCAGAAATACTTCAGCGAAGTCAACGCCCTTTCGCAAAGCTGTACCTCATCAAAAACTATAAGCGTCTTCTCTTTTACTATAGTCTGACCTGCAATATGCGATAATATCGGTATCAGATAATCAGGGCTTATATTCTCTTCAAATGTTTCGTTCAATTTAGGATTGGTCTCGAAATTAAAGTATGCTACATTGTCATAGTGTGTACGCCCAAATTCAAGAACAGAATATGTTTTCCCAACCTGTCTTGCACCTTGTAATATAAGAGGTTTTCGATGCGTACTCTCTTGCCACGTCTCCAGATAAGACATAATTTTTCTGTACATAATCCATCCTCCTTAACAGCTCTGATTACAATATAGCTTATATTCATGTAAAAATCAACGATTTATCTCTCGAAATCCACACTATTCTGCACATACTTACGCTTATTTTTCACACTATTCTGCACGATAATCCCCGTTCTACGCTTCAATCTTCCCCTTTATATACACCCCAACTTCATGTATAGTCCTAAGCACTTCATCCCTCGTTCCATACGGAAAGCTGTTCATACAAGGAAATGTCTCAAAGCTTAAAGTCCCATCAAATCCAACCTCAACAAGCGCCACAGCAAAGCTTTCCCAGTCAGTTCCGCATTCCTTACTGCTGCCAAATGTATACGGCATCTGGTGGAGGTCGCCATACGCATCATTCTCATGCATGTGAAGAAGCTTTAAGCGGCTGCCAACCTTTCTTATATAATCCGCCGGCTGTCTGTGTACAAGCTGGATATGACCTGTATCGAGACATATACCAAATCTTTCCTCACCTGCCATCATATTTAACATGTCAACATAAAATATTGCATCATCAGGGTCCGCACATGTACCTTCAGTTATTCTTCCTCCGACACTTTCATAGAGATTCTCTACACATATTCTGACATTGTGCTTCTTAAGCTCAGGTATAAGAGATGAGAAAAACTGTATATTCATTGCCTGTTCAGCCTCAAGTCCGTACTTATACTGCATCTTGAACGGATGCATAACTACCCATGGAATCTCAAGGAAACCGGCAATCTGAATGCTCTTTGGTATTACAACATTCTGCATATACTGGCTTATATCATCGCGTCCCAGGACATACATAGGATAAGGAGCATGCATCTGTGACGGCTTAATTCCATATTTATTAAACATCTTCTTATACTCGCCAAAGTACGCAAGAATATCTTCAATATCCGCATCAAAAAATTTATTAATCTTTCCACCATAGACATCTGAATTCTTTAAAAATGTATCAAGATTAAAATCAACCCTCTCAAATCCTGCTCGGGCAATTATTGCAACACCATCTTCAATTCCCATCTCTGGCAGAATTCCTTTAGTCTGTACACCTACTTTTACCATTTCCATTCCTCCAAATGTCTATACAAAATATCTGTCCTGAAACTCGCTGTGTTCAACACCCATAGCCTTAAGCTGCGCTGATATCGCATCATAATACATACAGCATATAACAACATTGCGTTCTTCTGCCGGAACATCAAGTATTGCTGACGGAGCCTTTACATCAACCCCGCATACCTTAGTTCCCCATCTCATCTTTCCATTATCAACTGCAAAATACGGCGGATATTTATCTCCAAGCGTATCCATATAATCCCATAACATCTGTCCTGCACCGAACAGAATAAGCTTTTTATCAGGCTTGTTTAACACTCTTTCAACAAATGTAAACTGGTCCTGCCATTCTTTAACAATTGCATGCAGCATACGCACATATTGTGTCTGCAGCACTTCCGGAACTCTTGCAAATGTTCCGCTATTATCGAATATCAGCCACCCTGAGAATTCAATTTTAATAAGTGCTCCAATAATATGATACCAGTCTGTAATAAGATTTCCTCTTCCTCTTGTAAATGTAAAAGGCATCTGTTTTTCATTGTACACACCGCCATTATCATTAGCATGTATCATGCAAAGATATTCACTGCACTGGTCAATCTGGCTTCTCACATTCTTGGCAAGCAGATTACTATATCCAATATTTATAGATATACCAACTATAGCTGTATCACACAGCCTGTTACAGTATTCAGCAATTGATTTCAATGAAGATATATCAGAATATGCGCTATTAAGATATCCGGTTTCGTCACTTCCATTACAGCCATTCTCTATGAATACCGGAATCCTGTAATCTGTCATCATCATTGAACATTCTTCCACAACATTTTCAAGAATTCCTGCTTCACAATTCATGGTATCAAGTACTATATAATTCCCCTGATATCTCCTGCAATTTTCCAGAATCTCATACATCTTATCCGGAGTCAGCTTTGCAAGAGGATAGGAAAATCCCGAAACCTTAAGTACCCGCGAATCTCCCTCTTTCTTCTTATATGTCGGGAGTTCATTTTTTTCTATAATCTCATAAGGTATTTCTGCATATGAAAATCCGCCATCTGCAATTGCTTCAAGCTTTAATCCGTCACTTAACTGTACGCCTGCTAACATAATTATCTCCTGTTCTCACAATATCTCTCCGGCACATTAGTAAATATATCCGTTGCACCAAGTCTGTAGTATTCTCTTAAATCCATATCCGGTAATGTCCTGAGCTGTCCATACAAAGGCTCGCTTCCATTCCACATGCGCACCCTCAGTCCTGCATTCTTTATAGCTTCCACATTGCTCTTATTGACAGGCATTCCCCATTGTGCAGGATGAATTGTCATGCCACCGTATTTGCTGATGCCATCCATACACCTGTGATAATCCCCCGCCAGATATGCCACATCTGCATCCGCTTTTATCTGCTTAACAAGCCCTATTGAATCATGATTAAATGATGAGTACACAACATAGTCTTCCAGATTAAACTCTGAAACCATATCAATAACCTTCTGCTCCATGCCTTCATATCTTATTTCACTATTCTTAAGCTCAATATTAAGACGAAGGCCTTTGCCCTTACAATATGGTGCAAGCAATTCAAACGTTTCCCTTAATGTAGGAATTCTATGAATTTCATTATCACCGGATATAGATAACCGCTTCAGTTCATTTAATGTATAATCTCCTACATATCCAGTTCCATCTGTAGTTCTGTCAACTCTTTCATCATGTATTACCACAATTTCATTATCTTTTGTAAGCTGCACATCAAATTCAATTCCGGTAATGCCTTCTAATTCCGCCGCTTTTTTAAACGCAAGAAGTGTATTCTCCGGATTCATCATGCTGCATCCTCTGTGTGCCCATATACCAACTCTCTTTAAGGCTTCTGTATCCACAGTCTGCTTAACCTCTCCGCGGTTTGCAAGAAATTGCTCCATCATACCAGAAAGCCATATACTTTCTTCATCAGTTATCTTCTTTACAATTCCCGGATTGTTAATACATTTTACAAATGCTTCTATTTCATATCGCAATCCACCACCAGCGAATTCTTCCTCATACACTTCAACCTGATTAGGATTCTCATGATGAACTTCTATTCTCTTAGTAAGCCACCATGGTGATGGAACTCTTATATAACCATCATCCCCCGCCACAATAAGTTCACCCTCCGTCTTGACTCCAAGACCAGTCTTTATAGTAGCAACACCATCTTCATAGGTTATCATCATCTTGGTATATGAATCTGTCCCCAGAGGACTTTCTACTGAATATGTATGAATATCTTTTACATCTGTGCCAAGCAGCTTCATAACCGGAAGCAGACAATAGCTTGCAAGCTCAGTAAAGCTTCCACCTGACCTGCCCCACATTTCTCTTCCTGCTGCCGCACCTATCTTAGAAAATGCAGCTTCAACATCTCTTACTTTTCCTATTGCGCCACTCTTAACAATATCAAGTATTCGTTCAAACCCGGCACAATATGCTGTTTTTATTGCTTCCATGCATACAAGCTTTTTATTATCAGCCACCGAAAGCATCTGTTGTATGTCCGATTTATTCAATCCCATAGGCTTCTCACATAAAACATGCTTTCCCTTATCCAACGCTATTCTTATATATTCTGTATGCATCTCATGAGGTGCAGCAATATACACTGCATCAACTGCATCAAAGAAAGCTTCCGAATCATCTGTAAGAATCATCGGACCATCTATATCAATATTGTTGTTCTTTGCAAACCATAACACACTCTCAAGATGAGGATTATATATTGCTGAAACATTTATACCACTTACATATCTGCTTTCTTCAAGAAATCTGGACGCTATCCTTCCAGTTCCTATTATTCCGACATTAACCATTATGCTTTCTGCTTCCTTTACCTTAGCATGAATAAGCCTGATAACTTCTTCGGTAGTAAATTCTGTATTAAACTCCTTCTGCATAACCAGTCTTAATTCTTCAATCTGACTTTTATAAAACGGATAATCATGTGAACTTCCAACATTTCTCGGTGTCATATAATCTTTACCGTACTTTATCTGCAATAATCCATCATAACCTTCCGGTACCGGAATCGTTGTATTTTCAAATGACAGTTCACATATATCTTCATACCATTCTTTTTTTGCATGATAATCCCAGCCTTCTGCAAAGTCTATCATTGAGCATACTTCTGCTGAATTCTCATCATGATAAAGCGAACATACAACATCATATATTCTCTTTAATTCGTGTTTTAATCTGTTATTATAGTTGACCGGAATGCCAAATGTTTTTTCTATCTTTTTCATAAGTTCCAGCACTTCAGCACCATATGGTCCTTTCTCTGGAACACTCTCTGCCGTTCTGAGCAGAAATCTTAAGCTTTCTATCTGTTTATCCAAAGCTCTTTTGTCATCAGTTATATTATCAACTGGAAATATATCGATTCCCACAACATATGGACAGCCATGAAACTTTGCAAGAAAATCAGGCTCAAAGCATATATGCCTCCCATTAATTATCCTTGCCTTAATAGTATCATCTTCAGGATCATTATACACGCTTTTAATTTCATAATATTTCTCAAGAAGAACTGGTGCCTCAGATAAAAACCTCATATAATCCTTACGCAGCATTGCTATATCCATATCATCATCCCATGGTATGAATCCGTGATGTCTTACTGCACCAAGCAAAGTTCCCCAGTCAGCAAAAAATTTAATTCCAAGGATTCCGCATACACGCTTAACTTCTTCCAGTACTTCAAGCTGTGCTGCCCATGCACGCTTCATATCCTCTGCAATCACGAATCCTTCTCTGGTTTCTTCTCTAAAATACCCATCGTCAAAAAACATATCTGTCTCCTGTTACATTTATCTTTTTTTCTGCTTCATATACGCTTCAGTCACTTCAGCCATAGCTATTGCTTCCTCTGCTGTAAGCTTATATCCGTTCTTATCTATTCCATTAATTTTAGATACAAAATCACTTATCTCGTATCTGAAGCCATCACCCTGAAATACAGGTTCATATACTTCGACCTTAGATGAATCCTCGAAATGCACCTCAAATCTTCTTGTAAGCCACCATGGTGATGGAGCAAGTACATATCCTTTAGTACCCGCAACTACAAGCTGACCTTCTGATTTAACTGCCACTCCATTCTTTGACAGAGCCATTGCATTGTCATAAGACAGATATACTTTGGTATAAAGGTCAACTCCATTTTCATCATATATTATATCAAAATGTATATCCTTGTAATCTGTTCCGAGCAGCTTGATAACTGGAAGAAGGGTATAACTTCCGAATTCAAGAAATGCACCACCATATGCCGCATCTGTCCGTTCTCTTGAATTATCGTTGGCAAGTCTTGTAAAGCATGCTTCCACATCGCATACTTTACCGATTTTACCTGACTGTACCATATTGATAAGCTGGCCAAATCCCGGGCAATATGCAGTTTTTACAGCTTCCATAAGCACAAGACCATTATCCATGGCATACTGATAAAGTCCCTGTGCCTCTCTTTTCGTAAATGCTGCAGGCTTCTCACACAGCACATGCTTCCCATTCACTAATGCTTTTCTTGCATAATCATAGTGTGTTTCATTCGGTGATGCTATATATACTGCATCAACCTGTTTAAGAAACTCCTCATAATCCCCACTATAGTTAGGAATGTCGTGTCTGTTGCTGAACGCCTGTGCCTTCTGGTTCTCCGGATTATAAGTACACGCTATATTAATACCACTTACATACTTGGCTTCTGATATGAATCGTGGTGCAATTCTTCCTGTTCCCACAATTCCAACATTAACAATCTTGAACTTATTCTTTCTTTCCAATGTTGATGATATATCCGGCGTGCGTTCTAGATAGACAACCTCGCAGAACTGCTTTAAATAATCAAATGTTCCTATCCAGTCTGAACCTACAGTGAATATATCAACACCATATCTCTGTATGTCCTCTATCTTCTGTCCGTCATGATCCTCAACTATAATCTCATCAGCAAAGCCTGTTTTTCTGACATTCTCAATTCTTTCCATTATTGAATCAACAACATTGACTTTTCCTCTCGCCTCATCAAAATGTTCTGTGGTAACACCGACAATAAGGTAATCACCTAATGCCTTAGCCCTCTGTAAAAGCTTATAATGTCCTTCATGAAATAAATCATATGTACCATAAGTAATTACCTTCTTCATCTTCTAGTTGCCTCCAATATCTCCTGCTTCTATCTTAGCTGCCCATTCGGATTCTGTTTCTTCCCCAAAGAATTCTGTAAGCTTTTTTATATACAATTTCCTTATTCCTTCTGACTGGACTATTACTCTGTCTGAATATACAACTCCCGGCATCGTGACATATTCATTCATATTAGTATATGCTCTCATATCATTCTCATCTATTTCATCTGTTCTGAAATATGGAATGTAGGTAAGTCTCAGTGTATGCGAAGCAAGATTATATGAATGAAATACCGAATCCGTTGTTCCAGCTGAGTTATAGTTATCATATGGATACTGAAATACTATTTCGTCTGGATATTCTTCCAGATAATTATATTCTTCTGTCGGTGTAATTGTAACATAATCAGGGTAACTTCCGCTATCTGCATATTTTTCAAAAACCCCATTAACAGTTTTGTAATAATATGGAACACTCTGAACTATAACTCTAGTATTCTCTTCCCCGCAATATTGCTTATATATATTATCCAGCATATTCCAGTTATCAGACTTATAAGCCAAGAAAAGTACAGTCTTATGTGTATCGCCATTAAAACTTTTAACTATCTTTTTTGCTTTTCTGATTACATCCACCTGCTCTTTATATTGCATATAATCACTATAGGTGTCTCTATAATTATTAAATTCTGCTCCATCCGCTTTATAATGTTCTTTTTGTGTTGCAAAAAAAGGATACTCATGAGAATTCCAGTTATGAACAGGTACCATATAATCACCATACTTAATCTTTAGTATAGCTTCATATTCAGCAGGTACTGGTATATCTGTATTTTCAAATGGCACTCTTATCTCTTCTCTATAATAATTTTTAGGGAACTTATAACTCTTATTCCCAAGCCATACATGCATAAGTGTAATATAATCAGCTTCGTTCTCTGTATATAATCCGCTCAGTTTATCTACTAATCTTAGAAGTTGCTGTGCTATACTCTTATTCCTGTCTATAGTAACTCCACATAATTCTTCCACCTGTCTTAAGCGTAATTCCAATTCTGCCGGAGCTTTTTCCAAATTAATTTCATTACATTTATTTTCAATATTTCTTGCCAGTTTTTCGACTGTCCATACTATATCTATTAAATCACACTGAAACTTATCATCTTCTTCATCTGCAGCTATATAATCAAGTGGAAATATATCTATTCCTGCAACATATGGAAATCCATGATATTTTTCAAGGTGAATCCCGTCACAATTAATATTTCGTCCGTTAATAATTCTCGCTATCGCATTATCATTATCTGCATCCGTATTCATGTCGAATATCTCATAGCCCTCTGGCATAATATCCTTTGCAGCTTTTAAGAATCTGTTATAGTCTGGCCTTCTCATACATATATCCATATCGTCATCCCATGGTATGAATCCATGATGTCTTATAGCGCCAAGAAGTGTTCCCCATTCTGCAAAGTACTGTATTCCGTTCTCCCTGCATGCCTTATCTACATCACTAAGCACCTCAAGCTGTGCAGCCCATGCATGCTTTATATCTGAAGTTACATAAAATCCTTCTCTTACTTCAGCTTCAAAATAGTTCTTGTCAAACTCCATAAGTATAATCTCCTAGCAGTATATTGTTTCATACCGCTATAAACAAAAAGAGCTGGTGCAAGCACCAGCTCTTCTGCTTATAGTAGTAATAATTATTAACCGAGAAGTGAAAGTACACCCTGTGTCTGCTGATTAGCCTGTGCAAGCATAGACTGTCCAGCCTGTGAAAGGATGTTATTCTTGCTGTACTGTACCATCTCATCAGCCATATCTGTATCACGGATACGTGATTCAGCAGCCTGTGTATTCTCAGCGTTAGTATCAAGGTTATTGATTGTGTGCTCAAGTCTGTTCTGGATAGCACCAAGCTTTGATCTCTGCTTAGATACTTTCTCAATTGCATCCTGAATAGACTGCATTGCTTTACCTGCCTTCTCATTAGTACTTACTTTAATTTCATTAACACTTAATCCCTTTGAAGATACTGCTGTACTAATCTTAAGATCCATTGTCTGACCCTGAAGAGCTCCAACCTGAAGCTTTCCTGAGAATTTACCCGTTAATAAGTCCTGCTTATTGAACTGTGTTGTTGATGAAATTCTGTCAAGCTCTTCATTCAACTGTTCAATCTCATCTTTGATAGACTGTCTGTCAACTGATGTGTTAGTATCATTAGCAGCCTGTGTAGCTAATTCATTCATTCTCTGTAAGATAGAATGTGTCTCATTAAGAGCACCTTCAGCTACCTGAATAAGTGAGATACCATCCTGTGCGTTATCAGATGCCTTATTAAGACCTCTGATCTGGCTTCTCATCTTCTCTGAGATTGAAAGACCTGCTGCATCATCACCAGCACGGTTAATCTTGTAACCTGATGATAACTTCTCTGTTGACTTCTGGAGTGAGCTTGTAACTACACCCATCTGTCTGTTTGTGTTCATTGCTGATAAATTGTGTTGTACTACCATAATATTATTCCTCCTTGAAATTATTATTGTGAAGTGGCATCCTTGCCGCTTCAAGTTATGGTTTACAGGAAACGTTCCGCTCCCTTGTACTTTATATATCGGACCTTAGTACCAAAACTTTAGTCCGTAATATAACTTTTTTAAAAAACTATTATTGCTTGGTGTCCATAAACTGAGGCTCGTCGCTCATGCGACTCATGCTCTGATAATAAGACTTAGCCATTGATGCACTTCTCTTAGCCTCCTTATGCTCCTGACGCTCACGCCTGAACATAGCCTCAACCTTAACCTTGTTGCGTGCTTCCTGAACCTCTATCTTAGTCCCTAGTTCTGTAACCTCTGTAATAAGCTTTTTCATGGAAGCTATCTCTGCCGTATATATAGCTTTATTAACTTCCAGTTCATCTTTTACTCTGTTAAACAGAGACTGAAACCCCTCATCCAGCTTATCCAGACCATCTATACAATCACCCTTGGCTTTCATATTAGAGTCAAATGCTTCATCATCAAGCACAGGCTCTGAAAGTATAGCATCCTGTTCTTCATTGAGTTCTACAATTCTTGTAAGAATCTTCTTTTTCTTGTTAAGGCTGTCAATCATCATCTGAAGATAATTAGTAGTCATATGCTTCTCCATTCCTGCACTACTTTTTTACACCGTACTCTTGGCACGTTTCATTACTTCCTTCCAGGTATCTCTCATGCCTCTGATTTCATCTAACGCCCTGTTAAGCAGTTCTATATCCTTGCTCATGTTGGCATCAACAAGAAGCGAATATATATAATCATATATTTTCTCAAAGTCCTCTGCTACTGCATACTTATGGTTTAGAGTAACCTTAAACTCTGTGATTATATTCTCTGCTTTCTTAATATTGACATTAGCCTTCTCATAATCTTTCTTTTCAATAGCAATTATTGCAATATTACAGAACTTAATCGCTCCCTCATAGAGCATAAGTGTAAGCTCTGCAGGACTCGCCGTAAGAATCTTATTCCTGTTATATTCCTGTGCTATATTCTGATTAAATGCCATACATTCCTCGTTCCCCATAAGAATCCGTTCTTATGTGATTGTTAATCTATATCCTGTTAGCCAAAAAGCCCTGACAATGATGACGACTGAGCATTCATCTTAGCAAGTGCTGATTCCATGGCTGAGAACTTGCTATAGTAGTAATCCTCCCATGTTGTAACCTTATCTTCTGCCTCAGATATCTTAGTATTATATTCTGAATACTGTGTATTCATCTGCTTATCATTATATATTGTATAAGCACTGCTTGTTGATGATGCTGCCATCTTCTTTCCAAGATCAGTATACAATTGTGTAGATAACTGTGAAAAGAATGATATAACCGTATCAGGGTCATTAGATATCATCTCTCTTAACTTATCTGTATTAGCTGATGTCTTAGAATCATCCTTATCACCATCTATATGATATACACCTGTTTCATTCTCTGGAGAATTAAAATATCCAAGTGTAGCTATTCCAAAACTAGAAAGTGAATAAGACTTATCTCCCACCTTGAATGATTTTGCCATATCATTCTTCATAGTATCAAGAACACTTCCAAGTGTTGAGTCTTTTCTAAGAAGTGAATCCTTAATCTTTTCTTCCCACTTCTTAACCTCATCATCAGACATTGCATCTTTCTCATCACTTGTAAGAGGCTCATATCCCTTAGAACTTGCCGCATTGTAGGCAACATCTACAGACTTGACAAGGTCATTATAATCCTTAAGGAAGCCCTTAATCATATCATATATACCATCTACATCTGTGTTGGTTGTAATAGTTACTTCATCATTACCAGTAACTTCCATTGCCTCAATTGTAAGACCATTGATTGAGTAGTTATTAGAGTTGTTAGTAAATGTTGCCCCATTAAGCTCAATCTCTGAATCCTGTCCTGTTATTCTGACAGCACCCGAAGATGATGCACTACCAGTAACATTTGATGCCATTGCAATCTTAGAGTCAAGCAGTGCCTTAGCTTTAGCCTGTCTGTCAGCATTAGTATCGCTTACTTCCTGTAATACATTGGCATTAGAAGCATCTGCCACAGCTTTTCCATCATCGCCGATTGTCACATAATCCTTAGTATCCCGTATAACCTTGGAATTATCATCATACACCTTAATCAGTGATTCATTAGACGCTTTTTTCTTTACCGCTGCCTCATACTCTTCCTTGACACCATCTTTTTCCATAGCCTCTGTGTCATATTCGTACACAACTTTGCCATCAGAATCTTTAACTGTATTGCCCTCTGAATCCACCTTTTCCTTCTTATACTTATCATAAGCATTAAGAATATCTGGTGTCTCTGTCTTAAGCTTTGCGACATATTCATCTAATGTCAATGAATGATCCCAAGTATCATCTGCTGCCAGTGCATCAAGCTTATCCTTGGCTGCATTATACTTATCAGCATAACTCTTCGCTGTATCCTTGGCAGTAATCTTAGTATACATACCTTCAAGTTCTGTATTATATGCATCACTGCCCTCTGTTAAAGCTGCCAGTCTCTTGTATTCTGCTGAATCAGTATCATTAACTGTATATATTCCAAGCTTCTGTAATGCATTAAGTCCGTTAGAGTCATTAGCCACAAGTGAGAAATCGTTATCCTTGCCTGACTCCTTAGAACTTATAAAGAATCTTGCATTATTCTCATCAAAACTTGCATTAACGCCAGCTTCCTTTAACTTAGATACGAACTGGTTAACATTCATATCTGATGTTATATCAATACTCTTGGTTCCAGAAGCAGTCTTAAAACTTATAGAACCATCTGTTGTTCCAACTATGTCTGATATCTTAGTATCACCTGTAATCTTGCTTCCATCAGCAGCTTTAATCTGTCCACCTGTAAGATATCCTGTTGACGCCAGCTGCTTAACCTTAAGTCTCTGTGTACCATTAACAGCAGATGAACTTGCTGTTACCTTGGCATACTTATCATTAGACACACTTGATGTCTTCAGATTATAACTTGTAGAAAATCTTGCACTTGAAAGCTTTCCACTATAAAAGCCATAAATACTTGTATTCATGGTCTTCCACTTTTCCTGCTTCCATGAAAGCTTGGTCTGTGCTTTAACAAGATTGTCTTTCTTTAACTTATATGATGATACGAGCGCTGAAACAAGTGATTCTGTATCCATACCCGATACCATACCAGATAATCTTATTGCCATAGCTTATCTCCTCTCATCTACTATGATACCTGCAAGCTCCCATGCCTTGGCAAGCATCTCAAGAGCTTTCTCTGAAGGTATCTCCTTAATAACTTCATCTGTATCTTTATCTTTAATCTTAATTGTGATTCTGTTAGTTGGTTCGTTGTAGCCAAATTCTGCAATTGTATTGTTGTTAAGGACTTTCCTTATATCCTTAACATCAGCCATTGATTCAGCCTGCTTCTTAGCCTTGTCATTGTCTTTAGCGCTGCTGCCATTCTTCTCACTGTCTGCTGCCTGTCCTACAGAAACTGCCACATTAGATGCTGCTGACTTTGCTGAATCAACAACAACCTCATTGCTCTTATCTGTAGTTGTTGTAACACTGCTTACATGTGATACCGGCTTGGCAGCCTGTGAATTCTGGCTCTGATAGCTTGACGCTGCCGCTACTCCATTAACTTCCATTCCCATGATACAATTCCACCTCCGTGTGAAAACAAAACTTTATCCTGTAGTTACATTCATGTTGTACTGCATATATCGGAAAATGTTAAGTAAAATTTAACCCTTTGGACAAAAATATACACTAATAAAACAAATCATTTCTTAAATAACTGGTTAAGAGACTTCACATCAACCGAACTTGCTGCTTCCTTATTAGAATCAAGTATCTGTGCATACACTTCCTTACGATATATAGGCACTGACTTAGGAGCTGATATGCCAAGCTTTACCTGATCGCCCTTGATTTCGATTATTGTAATCTCAATATCATCATTAATAATGATTGCTTCGTCTTTCTTTCTTGATAATGCGAGCATATTAGTTCTCCTCCTTCTTTAGAATATCGTATATAGGATATCTTACCTGATATTCAGAATTATCTGCTATAAGCTGTATTCCCTTCATCGTATCAAAATCAACAATAATAGGAGCTTTAAGATTAATTGTCATCTTAGTAATATCCTGTGGTACCGTAAGCGCACAGTACACTCTGATATTATCATCCTGTATATCATCTCCGAGAGATTTAAGAAGCTCATCCTCAACAACAGGATCATATGTCTCATACACGAATTCCGGCTTCATGACAGGAAGTGCAAGTGTTGGCTCATCAATCGCCTGAAGCCATATAATAGAGATATTCTCCTCTTTCTCTGCATCATACACAAGAGTATACTTCTTCCAGTCCTCAAATCCAATAATTCCCTTGTCAAATGTGATGATTTTATCATCACTAACTTCAATCTCTCCAAACCATTTAGTCTGTACTTTCATGTCAAACCTCCAAATCTTAATTCTATCCTTTATCTGTCAATGCTGTTTATACAGCTTAACTCTCAGCCTGCCTCACTGTATTCCTCTCTTATGCTGGCTACCCAAGGAAATCAAGCAGTGTCTGCTGAACAACCTTGCTCGCAGCTGATAATGCTGCCTGATATACAAGCTGTGCTGATGTATATGTAACAACAATCTCTTCCAGATCAATGTCTTCATTCTGAGACTTAAGATCAGTGAAATTAGTCTTCTGTTCTGTAAGTCGTGTCTTCGTAAGATCCAGTCTTATCTGTCTGTTTCCTACATCAGCCTTCGCATTAGATACCTGCTCCTGATAGCCCTGCATCTGACCGATTCCCGCTTCAAAAGCATCTTTCATCTTAGATTTTGCAAAATCTCTCTGCTTTGTAAGGCCTTCCATAATATCACTTAACTTCTTCTGTGAAGCCTCATCGCTGTACTGTCCTTCCTTCTGCATAGACTCAATCTTTGATATCTGGTCATTAATATCAAGGACATTCTGTACCGCATTGACAAGGTCATCAACATTTCTTCCAAGATATATATTGAAAGCTTCATCAGCTTCTGTATTAACCTTAATCTTCTGTGAAAAATTAATGATATATTCAATATCCTCACTCTGCTTGTTGTACTCAATTCCTGTATTATTATCAACACAGTTAAAATACATTGTCGGGTCAATGTCACCCTTTATAAAATTGCTCTTCTCGTATGTAACTGAAAATGCATTATCAGCATACACTGACTTGTATACATTCTCACCAAGAAGAAGCTCGCCTGTTGTTGAGTTAATTGCAATCTCATTCTCACCCGGAACATAATTAGGATCTGTCGTTGTAACAACATTTACAGCTGTATCAGCTGTATTACCGTCTGCATCAGTTACCGGAACAGTAAGTCCTCCATCTACAGTAACACTCCCATCATCAGCAATAGTTATATTGGCAGAATTATTATCTCCCATGCTCATTGAAAATGTTTTTCCGTTAATCTCGTCATATGCAAGCTGGATTCTGTGTACATCTGTTATATTAGGTGTGATTATATTTCCGTTAGCGTCTGTCTTTACATTAAGATTGATAATATCGTCATTAGTATATGCATTAGTGTATGCTGTCTTATTAGATAAATCCTCCCTTGTAAAGTTCTGTGTAATTTTATAATCAACATCTTTAGCAGTTTCATCTGACTGATATGTCAGAGGCTTATCTGTAGCATGTCCTGTAAATACATATCTTCCGGCATAATCAACATTTCCCTGCTCATAATAAGCTTCCACCAGCTTGTTAAGACTTTCAGCAAGAGTGTTACGCTCAGATTCTGAATATGAATCCGTAGAGCCCTGCACACAGTAATTATACAGATCCTGTATAATCTTGTTGCTTTCGTCTAATGCATCATGAGTTACACTTAACCATGATGATGCATCAGGAATATTCTTTCCAAGATACTGTGTTACCTCATCAAGACTTGAACGCAGTCTCAATGCCCTGATGGCTATAATAGGGTCATCAGAAGGCTTATTAATCTTTTTCTGTGTTGAGAGCTGTGTACTTAAATCATTAAGCTGGCTCTTATTTCCCTGAATATTGGATATTGAGCTGTTTACCATCATCTGGTTAGTAATACGCATATTGTGCCTCCTTATATCGCGAATCAAAAACCGCCCCTATGGTGAGGAGAAGAATTCTTTTACTGTTTTATACACCTGTATTATTAATAAGTCTGTCATATAACTGATTCATGACAGTCATCATCTTCGAACTTAAATTATATGCCTGCTGGAACTTTACAAGATCCATGGCTTCTTCATCTGTATCAACACCCATTACAGATAATCTCTGGTTCTGTATAGTTGTCTTAAGATTGTTGTAATTCTTTGTAAAATTAATTGCCTTACTTGCATCTATTGACATATCACTGACAATACTTTCGAGGAAATATGTTCCCGTACCTCCGTCATATATCTTAGCATCTTTAGAATTGATAAGGTCTACAATCAGGCTTGTATTGGCTTCTCCATCGCTTTCCTTGTACTTGGTAGCAAGAAGGTCCGCGTTATCAATAAGATCCTGATTAACTGTTACACTTGACGCTGTAAGAGCCTTGCTTCCATCTGACATTACAAAAAGTGGAATTCCGCTTGCCGAGCCATCTGATGTAACACCCTTTGTAAGAATCTCATTGATTGATGATACAAATGTCTGTATAAACTGGTTAAGCTGTGCCTGATAATAAGGAACTCCCTTATAATTAGTATTGCTGTCCACCTTACTTACTGTATCAGTAAGGATATTACCCTCTGCATCTGTCTTATATGTTTCATTGCCATCATCGTCAGTTGTTGTGGCATATTTTTCAATCTCACCATTGCAGCCGTCTCTTATATCAATAAGTCCCTTTAACTCTCCGCCTAATGAAGTGCTGTATATGTTAAATGGCTGTCCGGTCTCCCACTGTATGTCATACAGACCTGCCGCATCTGATACATTTCTTGGCTCATCTCTTGAAACAGTCTGAAGAGTATGGTAATTATAGCCATTAACAAGCGAATTACCATTAATTGTAATCTGAAGGTCTGTAAGGTTATTGCCAATATCTGTCTCACTTACTGATATATTAACCAGCTTGGAAAGATCATCAATTAAAGCATTTCTCTGATCCTTAAGATCGTTGGCATTGCCATAATTAGCCTGAATCTGGTTAATCTGCTTATTAAGAGAAGAAATGCTCTGTGCCAGAGAATTAATCTGGTTAACAGTATCTTTAATCTCATTATTAGCGTCTATCTGAACATTCCTTAAATTAGTAGCCAGAGTATTAAAATAATCTGTCATGCTCTTTGCATTATTGATAAGCTGGTTCTTTGCGGATGTATCAGCCGGCGTAAGATCAAGCTGGTTAAGTGCTGCAAAGAAATTCTCATACTCTGTTGAATATCCCTTAAGTGTGAACTCATTGAGATAATTCTGTATCTGTGACATGTATGTATCCTTAACATTGTACTGTCCATAATTAGTATAATTATTTCTGTACTTCTCATCATAGTAAGAATCTCTCATCTGATTAATTGCATCAACGATAACTCCTGCACCAAGTGTTCCATATTTAGCATATGAACGTAATGCCTCACCAGCCTTAATTGATGCTGTTTCTTTCGTATATGACTGGTTATTGATATTAGCAAGATTATGTGATGTAACATTTATAGAGGTCTGCGCCGCCTGCAATCCTGTATATGCAATTGTTAATCCAAAAAATGTTGATGCCATATTATCCTCCTGTATTAATCAGCATTTATATACGTCCAAGTGAAGTAACGAGATGTTCCAGCATTTCGCTTACTACATTGACATATCTCGATGCTGCATTATATGCCTGCTGATACTTTATCATCTTCTCTAACTCTTCATCAGAGGATACACCCTCTGACTGTAGTCTCTGGTTATCATAACCATCAACCATCGTTGTCTGGTTACCTACATAATTATAAAGTGCCTTACCCATAGTGGCATATTCACCAATATAATTATTGTAGAATGACATGTAATCCGACTTCGCATACATGTCCGGGTTAAGGGAAGCGAATTTCTCATCCCATATATCCACAAGTTCCTTGGCTCTGTCAAAATCTTCCTTACCCTGTACAGTAGAAAGTGGAATCTTTCCTACATTCTGTGCTGCTTCAGGATTAATCTTCAGATTGCCAAGCTTATATAATGATTCATAATCTGTCTCGTTAAGATTGTTTCTAAGATAGATTGTCTCTCCATTATCACCTGTAGTCTTAATATATCTGTCTGTTCCAATTCTTGAAAACAGTTCTGTACCAACAGTCTTATTGTCATCCATACCGTATCCAGTCTTGTCCATGTCAAGCATAAGATACTCATATGAATCAACCGGAACCGCTGCTCCGCCTGCACTCTCGTATAATTTCTCACCAGATGCATAGCTGTAAGTACCATCACCGTTATCAGTTCCGGTAACCTTTCTTCCGTATCTGTCATAAAGAACCGGCTGATCAACTGAATTATATATGTATGTATCTGCCTGAATCTCACTTCCATCTGCATTAAGATAAGGATTAGTCCTTGTCTCAGTTTTCTCCGGACACAAGATTCCGTTGATTCTTTCAACAATTCCATTAACAAGCTTATCGAATCCCGCCATAGCGCTAAGAATTGCTGAAGGCTCTACATATGTATTGTAGTATTCCTGCTGCTTTGCATATTCATTATAGGCCTGCTGATATGCTGTACGGCCTTCCTCAGTACTCATGTCATAATCATTGCTATCAGGTGCAACCGGAACCACTGTATAATCTACAACCATATTGCCTCTTGCAATAATAAGCCCCTTAAGCTGTCCCTTATCTGTATCATCAGCATTAGACGCCAGCTTGCCATCTTCATAAACATCTCTTTCATACGATGGCCATGTTGGAATAACAAGTGTTGTTCCCTCGACAACTCTTGTACTCATAGCTGTAAGTTCACCTGATGTTACAAGAGGAACTCCGGCTGCATTAATAATAGTTTCCTTATTCTCTGATTCATAATAAGTAATATCTATATATTTGCTGAGTTCATCTATTGCCGCATCTCTCTGGTCTCTTAAATCATTAGCTTTCTCAATACCCGGTGCTTCCACCTTGGCAATACTCTTATTAAGCTTATATATCTGGCCTGCAAGATTATTAATCTTATTAACCATATTACTAACCTGTGTATTAAGAGTTGTCTGGTAATCCCTGAGCCCCTTATACACATTTTCTGATTTCTCTATAAATGCAGTCGCATTCTGGATAAGTGATGACCTTGCAACTGTACTTGTCGGATTCTTGGCAAGTTCGTTAATTGAATCATACAGATTGGTAAGATATGACTCATAAGTTACACCCTGCATCTCACCAAACTGATCTTCTATCTCCTGAACAGCATTATACTGGCTTTCATAGAATCCGAGTCTTGAATTTTCATTCCTGTATGCCAGGTCAATATACTGATCTCTTATTCTTCTTACCTCAGATATTGCAACACCAAGTCCATAGCTTGCATAACTTACTTTGTCCTTGCTGTTGACATTGACATATGTAGTATCAGAGAAAGTAACCTGCTGTCTTGTATATCCGGTTGTGTTAATATTAGACAGATTGTGTGCTGTTGTGTTGAGTGCTGTCTGAGCTGTTTTCAAACCGCTTGCTCCAACAAACAATCCTGCCATTCCATTAGCCATAAGGTCACCTCTTTCTTACTTAATTCATAATCTTATATGTATATCGTCATTTTTTTAAAACAAAACACCCCAGAGACTAAAAAAGCCACATTCTCTTAGTAAAAATGTGGCTTTCAATCCAACACGGACAACCCCATCTCACAATAAATCATCCGTGATATTATTCATATTGTCTTATATCCGTGGCATCCTGATATGCCATCAGAATATTACTGCCTGGCATCAAAGCTTGTGCTTCCCATGCCACCTGTCTCCTCATACGCTCCCTTTCCATAGTTAGCCGTCTGTGGAGCCATACTTGCATTCTTCGCAAGATTAATCTCAAAATCAATCATATCCATTGATTCCTTAAGCAGCAGCCTGTTATTATCATTAACCTGCGTAAGCTGGTTTACAGTTTTCTTAAGACTCAGATACGACTGTTCTAAAGCATCATGCTCTGCCTGCTTCTTTTCTAACAGTCTTACTATCTGACTCACCTTAACCTCTGCTGCTGACAGATGCAGAATCTTACATATATCTGCAACACATGACTGTCTCTCCATCTCCAGTCTGTTAAGAATATCAATAAGCTTCTGCTCCTTACCAAATATCTCCTGAAGCTGTCCGACATCTCCCTTAACAATAGCAGTAGTCTTATTATTAGACAAGTCCAAAAGCTCAGTATACTGTCTGTTCTCATCATTCATTATATTAATCAAAGAATCTATCAAACTTGCCATCTAATAAAACCCCACTAAAATGTTAATATTGAAATGTTGTTCAGAATCTTATCTGCAACAGCTTCTGAACTGATGTTGTAAGTTCCTGCTGCCATACGTGCCTTAATATCAGCAATCTTGTCTTCTCGAACATCAGAAGCCTTACTTACTGCTGTCCTGGCTGTCTGATATGTCTTGGCTGTGTCAGAAATCTCAAACTTGTCACTAACCGATGATGTCTTAGCTGCTGTCTTAGCTTTAGAAAACTGGCTGGTCTGATATATCTGATTAACAGCATTATAAGCATCTATGCGCATATTAACCGCCTCACTTTCCATTAATTAAAGCAGATACTCTCTTGCTTCATGTGTAAGATATCGGACAGTTTCCACAAATACTTTATACCCGTTTTGAAAAAATGCTTATTATTTATCAAGGAACCTCATCCTTGCCTTTTCTCTTCTCTCTCTTATCTTATCAGCATCAACGGTTGAAGATCTGCTTCCGTACATGCCTCCCAGTCTGTTAGCTAAATCGTTCTTACATCTCTCACAGTATCTTCCGGTTCTTATGGTAGCTCCGCATACTTCGCATGCAATACCAATAGGTGAATCATCACTAAACGATAATCTTTCTTCTCTTATCCACTGTTCAATCTGTCTTGTACTGACATCGCACTTCTCAGATATTTCTCTCATATCAGCCCTTGGATTATTCTCTATATAATCTTTAACCTCCTGAAACTTTTCTTCAAGCTTTCTCATGCATTCAGGACAAAGTCTGTACACACCACCTATATAATTATATAATCTTCCACAGTTCTTACAATTCTTAACTTCCATAGCTTCTCCTTGTTAATCCTCTTTATCAATCTCGTTAAAAGGTCCAGTTACTAAAGCAGCTCATACTTTAAAATCCGTCTCCCACACACAGACTTATACCATATACCTGTGACACTCCTGCGTCTTTAAGTACTGCTGCACATGCATCAAATGTTGCTCCTGTTGTATATATGTCGTCCACGATTAATACTTTTCTATATCTTACAACTTTTCCTCTTACTTGAAAAGCATTTTGCAGATTTTTAATTCTTTCCCGATTACTTAGCTCCTTCATGGGCTGAGTCTTAACAATCCTTACGAGATATTCCTCATCTACCGGAATCTGCATGGCTCTTCCAAGTGCCTGCGCAATAAGCCCAGCCTGGTTAAACCCACGCTCCTTATATTTCGAAATATGAATCGGAACAGGAATTATCACATCCGGCGACCACATGCGTATCATCCTGCCACATCTGTCCGCCATCTGCTTCGCATATATTCCTGCATATTCCTGCTTGTTATAATATTTAAATCTGTATATTGATTCCTTGACATTCTTAGAATATTCATACAACGCACATGCCTGGTCATATACATGCTTCTGCCTGCTGCAGTCACTGCAGTATTCTGTTTCTTCATCTTTCACCGGCTTACCACATTTCAGGCAGGCAGGCTCGCTTACATAATTTATATTATGCATGCAGCTTCCACATATATCTGCCCTTATCCCTCCAACAAAAGGTGCCGGCTTTCCACACATAGGACACGCTGGTGGAAGTACCGCATTAACTGTCTCCATTAATACCTTCTTATAATCCATAATCCCCCATTATTGTCATCATTATCACATATAAACATATCAATTATCATTGTCCGAAATCTTCAATATGTCTGATTTCTTCAATCCTGTCTGTGAGTGAAGAATATCGTTTTGACTCTGATACATTGTCAGCCATAAGCCTGAATATCTCCTCTTCCCCAACGAGGCACACACATTTTCTTGCTCTTGTAACTGCCGTATACAGAATATTCCTGTTCATCAGCATTCTTGGTCCCTGCGACATCGGAATAATAACCGCCGGGTACTCACTTCCCTGTGATTTGTGAACCGTAATCGCATACGCAAGTTCAAGCTCATCAAGCTGTGAGAATTCATAAGTAACGAATCTGCCATCTTCGAATTTCACAGTTACATTCTCATCAAATGTGCTTATTCTCTCTATAACTCCGGTATCCCCGTTAAAAGCGCCCGTTCCCTGTTCTGTTGGAATACCGTATCTGCTTCGTTTTTCCCATGCAAGCTGATAATCATTCTTAATCTGCATAACCTTATCACCTTCACGGAAAGTAACATCACCGACCTGTCTTTCCTGCTTGACAGCATCAGCCGGATTAAGAAAATCCTGCATAATCTTATTAAGACGTTCCACCCCGACATTGGATTTTCGCGATGGAGTAAGAATCTGAAGGTCATACACATCGGCACCTACATAATCCGGAAGTTTGTCCTTAATAAGCGTTTTCATCGCATTTATTATATTGTCTGCACCGTTTCTGTGAACAAAGAGAAAATCCTTGCTGTACTTGTTAAGTACTACCTCCTCACCCCTGTTTATCTTATGGGCATTAATAATAATCTCACTCTGTGCCGCCTGTCTGAATATCCTCTCCAGCTTAACAACCGGAAAACATCCGGATTCTATGATGTCTTTAAGTACATTTCCCGGACCTACACTTGGAAGCTGGTCCACATCACCTACAAGAATCAGTTTCGTTCCAATCGAAACAGCTTTAAGAAGTGAATTCATAATACTAATGTCTACCATCGACATCTCATCAACAATAATAACATCAGCCTCAAGCGGATTATCTTCATTTCTCTCAAAGAACATAGACAGACCTGCTGCCGACTTTCTGTCACCATCCGGCACGCCGCCGCTTATCTCTAACATCCTGTGGATTGTCTGTGCTTCATAACCGCACGCCTCAGTCATTCTCTTGGCTGCACGTCCCGTAGGCGCTGCCAGCCTGATTTCCAGACCTTCCAGCTCAAAATATTTGATTATTGTATTAATAGTTGTAGTCTTACCGGTTCCCGGACCGCCAGTAACAATAACAAGCCCGTTTCTGACAGCTTTCGCAACAGCCTCTTTCTGGATATCATCAAGATTTATGCCTTCTTTATCCTCAATCCTTGCAATCCTGTCATCAATGAATTTCTGGTCTTCCTCAATCTGTACATCGAGATTATTAAGCATCGCTGCAACATTTGCTTCCATGTTGTAATACATGCGGGCATAGACACATTTTACATTGTCCTTAACCTTGACAACTATCTTCTTATCCATTGTCAGGTCCATAAGGTATTTGTCATAGTCCTGGACATCAATTAAAAGCAGTTCGTTGACCTGACGCACAAGCTTATCATACGGAAGATATGTGTGTCCCTGCATTGTCGCCTGGTTAAGCACATAAAATATTCCGCTCTTAATCCTGAATTCAGAATCAATCTTAATTCCGGCACGCGAAGCAATCTCATCAGCCGTCCTAAAACCGACACCCTCTATGTCATCAGCAAGCCTGTACGGATTCTGTTCAAGAATGTTATATATATCGTTTCCATAACGCTTAAATATTTTGTTGGCAAGATTCATCTGGATTCCATAACGCTGAAGAAACATCATTGCTTTTCTGATGTCTTTCTTGTCAATAAGCTGGTTTGCTATATCCATAGCTTTAGACATGCTTATTCCTTTAATCTCAGCCAGACGCTCCGGTTCTTCTTCCATAATCCTGAATGTATCATCGCCAAATGTCTTAACTATTCGTTCAGCCATCTTCTCGCCGATACCCTTGATTGCCCCGGAGCTTAGATAACGCCTTACGGATGCAGCATCATCCGGCGCCCTGAACTCATAAGATGTGACTTTAAACTGCATGTAGTAAACTGCATGCTTAACAAATTCGCCTTGTGCAGTAATAAATTCACCTGTGTTGATATAGCTTAACACTCCAACACAGGTGATTTCTTCATCATCATATACAATATTAAAAACCGTATATCCATTGTCTTCATTCCTGAAGATAATATTCTCCACAAAGCCCTCTACATATTTCACAGACTCGTAATCCAATCTGTTATCTCCTTTATGTTAAATATTATTCCTGCTCATCTGCCTTAGGAATAGACTCTGTAGAATAATTTCTCTTCATCTGCTCATAAAGCGTCTGTGCTATTCCAAGTCCTTTGCCATGATTAGAATCAGTCATAAGCTTGGCATAAGATGACACCATCTCATCTCCAAAGTAACTTCCCAAAGTATTAAGTGAAGTATCCTCTGTTCCGCCAATTCCAGCCATAGAAGAGAACAGATTGCTATCTTCGTCATCCGAATCAATCTTAGCCATCTTCTCCATTGACTTAAGAACCTGTTCAACAAAATAACTTTCAAAATCCTTGCATACAGACATAAGTTCATCGTCTGATGCCTTAGAATAATCAGTACCGGTAAGTTTATTAGTTAAAGAACCCGCTTTAGAATCATACACATCTGAATAATTCTTACTGCTAAGCCCCGTAATAGAATCGCTCATACACTACACCCCGCTTATCTCTTAAGGTTATTAGCCTGCTCCATCATTGTATCAGATGTTGTTATAGCCTTAGAACATAATTCATACGCTCTCTGTGCTGTAATAAGATTAACCATCTCAGTTGCAACCTGAACATTAGATGATTCAAGATATGACTGTCTTAATGAGCTCTTCTTTCCAACTTCATCGTACGCTTCGTTAAGTGCAGCTCCTGACGCCTCAGTCTCTGAAAGATAGCTTCCACCAATCTTATCCAGTCCTGCAGGATTAGAAAACTGATATAAGCCAATCTTAATACCGATTGGTGCCGGATTGTTAGACTCGTCAGGATATAAAAGGTTGCCGTCTGTATCAATAGTAATAAGATTAGTCTTATAATCTTTACCATTAGCGTCCTGTCCAAGAACTATCTCTGCGCCATCTGCGCTGAGTACAGGATATCCTTCAGAAGTACTAAGCATTACACCTTCTGTAGCTGTTGCCCATGTAAAATGTCCATTTCTTGTATACACAGTCTCGTCAGTATTAGTATTTCTTACTGCGAAAAAACCATCTCCATTAATTGCAAAATCTGTTGTACTGTCAGTTGCATTTAATGCACCCTGTGTATATATTGATGTTACTGCTGAAACTCTTGAACCAAGTCCAACCTGTGCTCCAACAGGTTTATTCTCTCCGTTGGCAGAAGTAGTCTTCGCCTGAAGATTCTGGTAAAGCAGAGACTTAAACTGAGTCTGCTCCTGCTTATATCCTACTGTATTAACATTTGCCAGATTGTTGGCAATAGTATCTACACTTGTCTGCTGGCTCATCATTCCTGATGCAGCAGTCCACAATGATCTCATCATGTCGTCAGTCCTCCATATGTATATGCCTAACAGTTGTTACTAAATCTCAGATATAGATACCATCTTTCCTAACATCTCATCGATAGTATTCATAATCTTCTGATTACTTTCAAAATCTCTTGCAATAGATATCATATCTACCATCTCTGTTACCACATTAATATTGGAAGCCTCCAAATATCCCTGATTAACTGTTGCTGTAGCATCTGTCTGTGTTGCGCCATCTACAGCTCTGTAAAGATTCTCGCCGTATGCCTCAACATAGTCATAATTCTCAAAATCTACAAGAGCAAATCTGTCTACATACTGTCCGTCAGCATATATTTCGCCGCTCTCTTCTACAGTCAGCTTTTCAAAGTCTGTAGGTAACTGTATCGGTCCATTCTCGCCCAATACAAAATCACCATCCTTGGTTACCAGATAACCTTCACGGTTCATCTGGAAAGATCCGTCCCTGGTATAAAGCGTTGAAGTTTCTCCAGCTTTGTTAGTGAAAGAAATCGAAAACAATCCACTTCCACTCAGCGCAAAGTCAAATGTATTGCCTGTGTTCTGGAAAGAACCCTGATCCCAGCTTCTGAAGGATTCTCCTATCTTTGCTCCAAGATTCAGAGTTCCGATATTCTGATTAATATAGCCCACAGTTTCATCTTTAACTTTGATGCCATAAACATCTTTAAACGACTGTGTCGTAAGGCCTTCTTTCTTATAACCTGTGGTAGTTGCATTAGCCAGATTATTAGACACTACATCCAGTCTCTTCTGCTGAACTGTCAAGCCAGAGTACGCTGTATAAAGCCCTTTTACCATAGCCCGCCTCTTTCTTGATAATATATTCTTCCGGCATAAAAATTGTCAATTCTGCCAGAATGTTAAGAAACATTAGTAATAATCTTATTAAAAATGTTTCAGGTTACTTAACTTCGTCTCTGTAGCCTGCAAGGAACTCAATAAACTTACCTGTACCAATAGCAACACATGTCATTGGATCTTCGGCTGTCATAGTATTAATTCCTGTCTTGGCTTCAATTAAATCCTCAAGTCCTGAAAGAAGACTTCCGCCTCCTGTAAGGACGATTCCTCTGTCTGCAATATCAGATGCAAGTTCTGGTGGAGTCTTCTCAAGAACGCTGTGAACAGCTTCAACAATCTGTGAAGTTGCCTCTCTTAAAGCTTCCTCTGTCTCCTCTGAGCTTACCTCTACAGTCTTAGGAAGACCTGTTACAAGGTTTCTTCCTCGTACATTCATAGTTGTGACTTCTGCCTTAGGATAAGCAGAACCAACCTTTATCTTAATATCTTCTGCGGTTCTTTCACCAATAAGAAGATTATGCTTCTTTCTCATGTATCTTACGATAGCTTCATCAAAATCATCTCCGGCAATCTTAATAGAAGTACTTACAACAGTTCCTCCTAAAGAGATAACAGCGATATCAGTTGTACCACCACCGATATCAACAATCATATTACCGCATGGTCTTGAAATATCAATACCTGCACCGATAGCTGCTGCGATAGGCTCTTCAATAATAGCAACCTCTCTTGCGCCTGCCTGAAGAGTAGCATCCTCAACCGCCTTCTTCTCAACCTCAGTAACACCTGAAGGTACGCATACACTGATTCTAGGCTTCTTAAGCATTCTCTTGCCGATAGCCTTCTGGATAAAGTACTTAAGCATCTTCTCAGTTACAGTGTAATCAGAGATAACACCCTGACGAAGAGGTCTTACAGCAACGATGTTACCTGGTGTTCTACCAAGCATCAGTCTTGCTTCCTCACCGATAGCCTTAATCTTATTAGTATCCCTGTCAAATGCAACAACTGAAGGCTCTTTAAGAACAACACCTTTGCCTCTGATGTACACAAGAATACTTGCAGTACCTAAATCTATACCAATATCTGTTGATAACATGATAATTCCCCTTTCTTATAAAACAATGCGGACCTCTGTCTGTCCGATATATTCAGATAAAACATAAAATCAAAAGTCATTAGAAGCCATGTGTACCCATGGCTAATCACCATTATATACATAAAAAAGGAAATTTAAAAGCCCTAAATAAAAAAAATCTATCTAAATATATATTTTTATAAATATTCAAGAAGCAATATGTCTTGTAAATGTATATCGGCATTAATTTGTGCCTGCTTAATATTCTGCCCGCGAATTTAAAAATATTTTGATTTTGAGATACATACATATTATAATGTGGTGGATTAGGATTATAACTTATTTATATTAAAGATTATATTAAAGTTATTTCTGAATTTAAGTGTATAGGAGATTGCTATGAATATCCGTGTATTAGATAAAAATGATAAGGCTGCCCTTGAACAGCTTATATATACTATAGAAAATGCTCTTCCTGTTCCGGAATGGTGGATTCCTATTGATGATATTGAACGCTCACATTTCTTTGATGCTGACTGGACATGCTTCTTAGGTGCATTTAATGACGATAATGAACTTGTTGCCGCCAGCGCCCTTTTCTTTAATGAACATGAATTTGCTGAGGAAGCTGAAAAGCTCGGTCTCGACATTCGTTCTACAAATGTAGCTGAAGTCGGACGATGCATGGTTCACCCTGACTTTCGCGGTCACAACCTTATGTGTGAGCTTAACAAGCGCCTCTGTTCAATTGCCCGCAACCGCGGCATCGACACAATCCTCGCCGTAGCCCACCCTGACAACGTCGCCAGCAATTCGTCTTTCCGCCGTCTCGGCGCAGAGCTTAAGGCAACTGCCACTGTATTCGGTTCTTACCAAAGGAATATGTATATTCTGCCGTGGTAGGTAGGTAACAACCTATAGGTAGTGGCTGTCGGGCTGTAGCTTGCAGCCAGTATGTAGTGGCAGTTCGGGCAAGGCAGGCTGTCCCATGAGAAGACAGCCTGCCTTGCCCGACCCTTTTTATTCACATATATTGCCGTAGCACTTGCTCATGTAACCTGCCTGCAACCGCCTACAATTCTTCCTTAAGGCATTCAAGCAGTCCTTTGCAGCCTGCCAGAACATCCCTGTAAGTTGCCTCAAAATCTCCCGTATACCACGGGTCTGCCACATCAAGTCCGCTTCCCGCAAAAGTAAGCAGCTTATATATCTTCTCATCCGGATCTCCGCCCGATATCCTCTGCATATTGCGGATATTCTCAGTATCCATTCCAATAAGGTAATCATATTCCTCATAATCATTCAGAGTCATCTGCACTGCCCTGTGAGGAATCACCGGAATTCCTTCTTTCTTTAACTTGGCAACTGTGCCATGATGCACCCCATTACCAATCTCCTCGCGGCTTGTCGCCGCAGAATTAATATAGAACCTATCAGCAAGTCCTTCTTTCTCAACTAAATATGTCATAACGCTTTCTGCCATAGTGCTTCGGCAGATATTGCCGTGGCAGATGAAAAGTACTTTTATCATGTTTTTGTTTCTCCTTGATTTGTCCCGGAATGCCCTGTTTTGCAAGGGATTCTAGGGATTTGTTAAATGTGTATTTTTGCTAAACTCCTGGCAAAATAGAGCAAGATGGAGCAAGTTATTGCGAACTGTTAGTAGTAAAGTTGGTAGTAAAACGAGGTATGCTTACTACTAAGAAATTTGTTCTCCTTGTTCAAGTATCTCTTTAATAATATTCTTAAATTCTAATATTTCACTAGATTTTATATAATACCCTAAATTCACCATAATGCCAGTATGTGATTCCACAACTTGATTTGATGTTGGTATATCTGTTACTACCAATTTCCCTGTAGCATCATATATTGGTCCTGAGAATAAAGTTCCAATGAAAATAATTCTACTTTGTCCCCAGTTAAGATTTCCTACTTTGTCTTTATATCCACCTTCATTTAATATATATATAGGAGAACCCGATGACCCTGGGAAACAAGCCATATCTACTAATCCAATACCCGACTCATTAAAATCTATTGCCGGATGAGATGCAGTATACCCTTTTCTAAATATAGGAAAATTATTGTTTTTATCCCACAGTCCAATCGGATACCCCACCATAACTAATTCTTCTAAAGCTGATAATTCTTCCAGCATTTTTTGAGATGGTAGTATAGTTTCATCTATGGCAATATAAAATACGTCCTTACCTGTTTGTTTTTTTACAAACTCAAACACCGGATTAACAAAGCAAAAACACAAATCTTTTTTTGAATGAAATATCCAATTTAATGTCAATGTTACTTGATAACTCTCATTACTTTCATTTTCACCATTACGCAAATGCAAATAAAATGTCATAGTTTCATTTGCATTATAATTAACAACATGCTTATTTGTAATAATAACTGGAACAATTTTATTATCAATCACAAAATTATAAAAATAGCCTGTCCCTGAAGATCTATCACTTGCAACTAAACGAACTGTATTAAACATCATTCTTTCAGAAATAGATATAGGTTTCATATTTTTCCTCCATTAATAATTTATTTAAACATATTCAATCTTTATTTTATTGGTTTCACAATAGCACATCAACTCTCTTTTAATCTTTTCACTACATTTGCTTCCAATCATTATTTGCGAAATAGCCATATTAAAATCTGTATACAATTTTGCTATTCCCTTATATCTCATTCGCTCTTTTATATCATATTCAAGTATGCCATTATTAAATTCAGCTAAATCATATGGACAATATAACATTCTTATTTCCTTTTCTTTCGTGGAGTCTAGATTCGATGTCTTATTATACTGATTTTTAATAACCCATGGAATTATAGATAATTCAGTACCACCATTTTTTAAAGAATTAATAACCATCTCTGTGAAATCAATTGTATCTTTATCGCAATATTCAACTGGATACAAAAAATCATAATTACCAATATTATATTCTATACATACACCATTCCCATTTGATGCATATTCATCCCACATATAATCTTCATATGCGTATGTTAGTGAAAACACATCATACATTTCCGTAAGATAATTAATAAGAAATTCTATATGCTGTTTGCTATATCCTGTTCTATCTACGACTTTTTTCATCTTATAATCAATACTAAATTCTGTTTCATCATTCAAAGTTTTATAAAATGAAAACCATATTTTATTATCTTTTAAAGTTTGTATTTTAATATCTGCATTCTCTTGAAACGAAATATACTTATACACCTTATTATTCTTTATTATTTTTTTCAGATATTCTATTTTATATGGTGTTGCCATATCAGATTTATCTTTTAAATTACCCATTCGTTTTAAGTATTCATCATAAAAGCCTATTCCATACATCTCTCTCACCTTCCTTTGTATATTATATCGTCATTTTCACTTCTTTCCCACAGAAAAAAACGCCCCTGCCAAGCCGGAGCGTTATCCATCTTCTATATCAAATTACCTTAAACATCTTTTGCGACATCGGTTTCTCCTTCTTCTGCTCAACCTCCGCTTGTGCCTTCCTAAACTCTTCCATTCATTTCAGTTCTTCCTCAGCATCAGCAAATCCGATATGCGTGTACACATTCATCGTGACTGATATATCCGGATGCCCCATGAGGTACTACAGTGTCTTTGGATTCATTCCCGATTTTGCCATATTCGAGCAATACGTGTGTCGGCATACATGAGGTGTAATGTTTGGCATCTGCACCCGGTAGATATCATTGTATCTGCCTACCATGTGGTTGAATCGGTGCTGCCAGTGCATTGCCACAAGTGGCATTCCATTATCATTGTAAAATAGAAATCCACTATATCCATCTATAGCTTTCTCCACTTTCGGTGCATTTCTATCCTCAATGATTGCCTGAAACATTCCTTATAGGCTTCAATCGAAATCAGAATTCTTGCTCCGATTCGTATTGTCGGGAATCCCAGTGTCTTTACCAGTTCGTATGCCTTTGGCAGACTGATTCCCATCTGCGCAGATAACTCCTACACACTCATAGTTGTCTTTTCCATTACGATTCCTCCAATCTTAAATATTTGGGTGTCCGTCTCACCACAATGCAGTTTCAATACAGCCGTTCTTGGCAGGTTACCAATCTCGGCAGTTAGCACCGACTTACGAAGTGGAAACGGGATGAAATTTTCAAGGTGCGACTTTAAAAATCTGTTGTACTGTTTTGTAAAGAATTTTGTTGTTTTCAAGAGTATTTTAGTATATAATGTAACCGAAGTCTAAAAACCGACGGTAACGCTAATGGTTACGGATTAACGATAGGTTTGTGAGGTGAGAAGATGCCATTTAATTGGAACGGAGACTATATTCCGTCTAAGGCTGATAAAACAACAGACATATTGGGTTCAAAAGAAATAGGTGGTATCGGACAACTCATATACCGCCCATTCAGATTTGCAAGTTATGATATCAGCTATAACGGAAAAGATTACTGTGCCTATCCCGTATGTAAGAAGGGGCAAGAACCAACATTTCCTAATGATGATACTCTGACAGGAAGAGGAATCCTTGTAAGCCTATGTAATCTAGCAAAGGTAATAGACAGCTTTGAGAACAAGATACCTAAAGAACAACTTATAGTCAGATGGTGCATGGAGAATATGCACCCTTACAGCAATGACTTTATCTACTCAGAACTTATAGATAATTTTGATATCAATACCATTGACGCAGAAATGGTCGAGCATGATGGAATCTTTGAGATTGACAGATTTATGAGTGATTTAGGAAAACTTTATAATGCCGTCCGATTCTATGTTGCACTTGAAGGAATTCTATTTGCCGAAGATGATGGAGCATATAATCTTTATGAAGAAGGACGATATTTTGAAAGTTACTCCTACTTTGAGAAATACAAACATGCAGTTCCCGAAGTACCGGATGATATAGTTGGTGAACCAAACACTCCTCAAGAACTGTTGGAAAGCATGATGCGTACTAATCAGCACATAGAAGATCATCCTATAGAACAACCGCCGGAAGGTTCGTTTGATTTTAATAATAATCCCTATGATAATTATGACGAGCTTCGGAAAACACTTGCAGACTTTATTCCGGAATTCAATATGAAATTAAAACTTAATTCTGCTACCGGGAAATACGAATTTTCTGCTGATATTGATTCCGTGTTTGATATAGCATGGTACACTCTCGCAAGAATGATTTCAGAAGACTCTGCTCTTGAAAATAGAGTCAATAATGATTCAAGACCAGAAGGTATCATGATATGCTGCCGTAACTGTGGCAAATTTATAATAAGGAAAAGTAACAGACAGGAATTTTGTGATTCCGAAGAATGCCAGAAAGTTAGAAATGCTCGAAAACAGAAAGCCTATCGTAAACGAAAAGCATCTGAAAAGGCTCATTTAGCACAGAAAAAGAGACAAAAATCAAAACAATCTGACGCAAGTCCGGATTAATGCACGGCATTCTCTATAAGTTATTTGTATGTGTTTATAGAGAATTATAAGAAAATAGCCTCTTATCTTGGCTGACGGAATACCCCCTATGCAATTTCGTGGAAATATGCGTTTGAGGGGCATCGGTCTTTAGGATGAAATAATACAGAGAAAATACTCCCCTATGGGTGAAGTGAAATGAGGTGTGATGTATGCGATATATTGGAGGAAAATCCAATTTACTTAACGATATTAATAATGTAATCACACAACGAATGATTAACGTTAATACCGTAATTGATATATTTTCTGGTAGCGGTGTAGTTTCTTCTTTTCTTAAACGAAATGGCTACAATGTCATCGGAAATGATATTATGTACTTTTCATATGTTTTAAGTAGAGGCTCTACCGAGTTAAATCATACTCCTGCTTTTGCTAATTTAGCAATTGCTGACCCTATAGCCTTCCTAAATAATTTAGATATTGCAAATACTGATATAAATCTTGAGGATTGCTTTATTTATCAGAATTATTCACCACATGACAACGTGGCTCGAATGTATTTTCAAAATGATAATGCCATAAAAATAGATATTATAAGAATTACGATAGAAAATTGGCATATGGAACATCTAATCAATGACGATGAATACTATTACTTGCTAGCAGCTCTCATTGCAGCAGTTCCTTATGTTAGTAATATCACCGGCGTTTATGGTGCCTATCTTAAACATTGGGACGCAAGAACATACAACATACTTACAATAAAAGCACCTGAAATTATAGCAAATAATTTTACCGCTACATTCCATAATGATAATTGTGATATATTGCTTCCAAATATCGTTGGAGACCTTTTGTATGCAGACCCACCATATAACTCTCGACAATATCTGCCTAATTATCATATTTTAGAAACAATTGCTAGATATGATTATCCTAGAATACATGGAGTTACTGGAATGAGGGATTATCAACAACAACGGTCAGATTTTTGCACCAAAAGAGGAGTCGAAGGAGCATTCAGACGTTTAATTGAAAATGCAAATGTACGTTATATACTAATTAGCTACAATAACGAAGGACTTCTATCTACTGAACAATTGTCCTCGATATGTCAAGATTACGCTATAAATAATACTTTTGTATTTCAAGAAATTGATTACCGAAGGTATAGCAATGCTGGAACAACACCCAGAGGAGTTACAGAACAGTTATATTTCTTCGAAAAATAAGGAAGTGATAAATAATATGTACGATAAGTCACCACTAAACTATGTCGGTGGAAAATATAAAATGTTACCTCAAATCATGCGTTTCTTTCCACGAAGAATAAATAATATGTATGATTTATTTGCAGGTGGATGTGATGTTTGTACAAATATTCAGGCCAATAATATATTTGCTAATGATATTAATTTTTTTGTAATTGACATCTATAGAGCGTTCCAAGCTATGAATATTAATGAACTACTTGATGTCATAGACGGAATCATTGAAGAATGGGATTTAAGCATGGATAACGAAGCGAGTTATTTAGCTTTTAGAAATCATTACAATAGCTTACCTGTTGCACAACGAAATCCGATTGAATTATATGTGCTTGTATGCTATTCCTTCAATTATCAATTTCGTTTTAACAATCATCATGGTTTTAACAATCCGTTTGGTAGAAATCGAAGTAGTTTTAATTCAACTATGAGAGAAAATCTTATTGTTTTTCATAGCAAACTTAATAATATTCAATTTACAAGTTGTAATTTTCTTGACTTGAATCTGGCTTTTTTGGGTCAAGGTGACTTCCTATATGCCGATCCACCATATCGAATTACAACAGCAAGTTATAATGATGGACGCAGAGGATTTGAAGGCTGGTCTTTAGAAGATGATTTAAGATTATTCGAATTATTAGATGATTTGAACCAAAGAGGTATTAAATTTGCTCTCTCAAATGTAACGCACCACAAAGGGAATACAAACGATGCTCTTATTCAATGGAAAAGGCAAAATCATTATCATGCGCACAGAATCAATTACAATTACAATAATAGTAATTACCATTCACAAAATACAAACCAAGAAACTAGAGAAGTATTAATAACAAATTATTAAGGAAAAGGAGTGACTAAAATGACAGTTAAACGTACTTTTGGCTGGGTTCAGAATCCGGGAGATTTAAAAAAATTAAAAAAGGTAGTCGGAATTTTCAAAGCAGGCTCTGCGGAAAATTTAGATTTAGTATCAAACAAACTTCCTTTATTATTGACCTATGGTCTAATCAGTAATGATGATTATAATGACTTCATAGCAGAATTGAATAAGACTGACATAGAAATTGATTATTCAAAGTTAAAAGGAAAAGGTTCTGGTTCCAGAACAAGAAAAGACGCTATTTGTACTGGAATAATCCAGGCCATTATTGAGGCTCAACAAAACAAAACATATTCAGATGCTGCTGGTAATTCCATAACTATAAAGAAACCATATACTGATGATTGGACTGCAGAAGGCTTTTTGAGATGGGCCATATCATGTGGTTTACTTGAATATGTCAAAGAAGATGATAAATGTAAAATTACTCCTTTAGGTGAAGAACTTGCTAATGCTCCGGATAATTCTCCGGCCGAAACAGAGGCATTAACAAAAGCACTTTTGTCTTATCCTCCTGTTATAAGAATATTATCATTATTAGAAGCACAAGATGAACAAACAAAATTCGATCTAGGTTCCAAACTCGGATTTAAAGGTGAAATGGGTTTTACATCTATGCCACAAGACGCATATCTCTGCGATTATTGCGAAGCTACAACAGCAGGTGAAAGAACCAATGTGCGTTCAAATGAAGAAGGTGATTCCGATAAGTATGCACGAGGAATTGCTAGTTGGTGCATGCAGATGGGGTGGGTAGAATCCAATCAAAAGGATGTTACAGAAACATATAGAAGGAAGAGCTACACTGCAAAGCTTCAAACATATTCGATTACTAGAAAAGGCGAAAAAGCTCTGATTAAAGCAAGAGGTAATTCAAGCAATCCTCGCTTAGCGAGAGTTCTTATGTTTGAAATGCTTGCCTCAAATAAAGTGTCTAGTGCTAATTATTTGCGATTTGTTCGCGCTTGTATAATTAAAGCTCTTACAAGTTCAGATAAATCAACCGACCAATTAAAAGAAGCTTTAAAAGGTTATGAATTAGATGTAGATGACACTGCTATAAAAGACCATATTGAAGGCTTGATTTCAATTGGCTTGGAGATTACAGAAAATGCTGGTAAATATAGATTACTTGATAAAATTGAATGCTTAGAAATTCCAGCAAGAACAGAGTGCGTTAAAGATAATGTTGTTGACATTAAAGATAGGGTTAGAAATAAGCTTATACATCTTGACCATAAGTATCTTGCGCTTATCGACTTGGCATATAGTGATGCTGCTTCTAGAGCAAAAAAGAATGCCGACGCAAGAGAATTTGAAATTCAGACAGCTGACTTATTTACAAAGGAATTATCGTTTAATGGACAGAGACTTGGTGATTCAAGAAAACCAGACGTTATTATTTCCTATGGTTTAGATGGCACTATTGTTGATAATAAATCATATAAAGATGGATTTAATATAAGCCGTACTTGTGCTGATGAAATGAGTCGCTATATAAACGAAAATAATTTAAGGCAAAAGTCCTTGAATCCAAATGAATGGTGGAAAAATTTTGACTCCACTATTACCGCTTATACATTTCTATTTATTACTTCATACCTCAAAGGTCAGTTTGAAGACCAACTCGAATATGTGTCTAATGCTAATGGAGGCATTAAAGGAGCTGCCATTGGCGTGGAAAGTTTATTGTATCTTTCTGAAGGAATAAAAGCAGGTCGAATTTCACATGCTGATTTCTACAGTAACTTCAATAACAAAGAAATGATTTATACCGCCTGATATTCATAGAGTATAACAAAGCCATAATCCCAGTAGTCTTGGGAAAGGCATTCAATTCCATGATTATCACTATGCTACGAAATGTTATACTCTTTATTCCAGGAGTAATAGTAATGAATCTATTTAGGAAGTTACCCGGTGTAATTGCTACTCAGCCAGTGGTTGAAACGATTGTCGCAGCAATGAGTATCATTCTGTATGTTATCAATAAACGAAAAGTAATTGAATAATATGCATAAACTAAGCCGCGGGCATCCAATTAGTCCTGCGACTTTTGCTTTACGATTTGAGGTCATAGATTAAAACTTGGTATATCACACCATCGGCAAAACGCCATTCTTTTTGCTCACCGCACTATTTTTTAGCCGATATAACACTTATATCATCTAATAAGTTTTACTTTCATTTTCTCACATGATCATGAGACTTTTTCGTTCAAATTGTGCAATTATATGTAAAAGGTGGATGTTCCTTATCAAAATAAAAATGGCGAAGTGCTTATCGTAACACTCCGCCGAAAGCCTAACCGATTTGAGCAAAAAGTGCTTGGTTAGGTCTGCTTTATTATTTTTTGCAATTCCTCTGCATTTATACACTTAAATGTTCTTTCCAATCCGCAGGAAGATTCATTGCTGCGAGACTGACCACACTATTATTATTTTGAATCAGCTTATCGAAAGCATTTACAAATACTGTCCACTCCTCATCAGATGAACGCAGGTACTTCTCCATCATGATTGTCAAAATTATGTTTGATAAACACATCATTAGAGCGAGCAATTTCTGACGCTACAGTAGCCATATTCTGACAATACCGTTTTTTTCTCTTTAAAAATCGATGAATCTTGCAAAGCAAGTGGTTCTCCGTGTATAAGCAATGCTTCCACCAATCGCACTCTCAAAGCAACCTCCCCAGACGAAATCCAGTGAGGTCACATAATTACGCTTTCTGTTTCGGTACAAACTCAATCTTAAAAGCCATTCCCATACCATCCGCTAATCTTTTAAGTAAATTGACAGACGGATTTCTTGTTCCATTTTCAAGCTTACAAATATATGCCTGCATTACAGCCATGAGGATTGCCTCCAGCCAACTGACTTATCGCTTTAACCTTGTTCATGGTTTTCAACACATCTCTATGTCTACAAAAATGTTATCAATTAACTAAAAACTGTTCAATATTAATACCGTTGACAATTCACCATTAACAATTCAAATAAAACACAATACTGTTGATTAAATTAAAGATGTTTGCATTCATCTTTGAACCTGACATCATAGGCAGGATTCCAACCTGCACTTCATGATTATGAGTCATGCGTGCTTGCATTGCACCACTTAAGCCAAGTAAACCAATTTATTCAGAATTGGTAATATTATATTGTAACATAACCCTGTTACAGGGAAGCCAGATTTAAGGTTTTCGTAATGCAGGCGGTTTTACTATTCTACTTCAATTAATGTTGTAGCATTAGATACTTTTATCTGTGTATCCAATTCTGTCAAAAGAGTGTTTCGCTTTTCTTCCAGTGCCTCAAGTTTCTTCTTGACATCCAGCGGATCCACCAGTTCGGTAGTATTCTCCTTCACATATGCTTCTACAACTCCCAAAGGCTTTTCGTCCTTTGTCTTACTGTCTTTTCCAAGAATACTTAGTCGCATCTCCTCTGCTGTAGATTGAAGCTGACTGTTCTTCTTTTCACAGAACTGTACACGCTCACTATATTCATTCGCAAGCTTATTCTGAAGTCTTCCCTCGAAATCAGCATCGTTTCCATAACCTCCCATACCACGAAGTCTGCTTCTGAGTGCAATAGCTCCTGCAACTGTAAAATTACCATATGAAGTAGTTATCTCTGAACTTGCATTGGACGCCACAATCGCAGCATCAATCTTCTGAAACCTTTCAATCAGATCAAGAATCTGCTGATAGGCTGATTCTGCCTGTTTAGCATACTCGTCCTTTGCAATCCGCTTTACATATACTTTATCTTCATTCGGTTTGATTGTATCAACAAAGCTTGCCTTAGCAATCTTGTCTGCAATCTTCTTTACTAACAAATCTCTTTCATCAAGAGCCTGTGTTACTAACATCTTATCGCTCATATAATAATCCTCCCTTAAAACGTTATCTCTATAAACTATTCTAAGGTAGAATGTATAATTTGTCATTGAAGCTGTAGTTCAAAAAATCATGCTGCCTGATTCTCGTTTAATTTATCATAGTACACAAATAATCTTTCCGTCTGACAATCCATCGGTTTAACATTAATCTCAGGAACAATGCGTTCCTTGTTACCACGCACAATTTCATCAATCGGCACCTGAAAAAGTTCACTTAACGCATACAAATTATCAATCGATGGCATATTGACGCCATCCAACCAGCGATATACACTTTGAACACAACCAAGATTAAGATAATCCTGCACATTCTTTGCTGTAATTCCTCGCATAGTCATAATTCTGCTCATATTAATACCTGTCTCTCGTTTGTCAATTACTGGAAACATAATCTCCTCCATTATCCTGCATAATCATACATATCATATTTACCTTATACTCTGTTCTTGCATAATCATCCCTGTATGTTCAATAACATGCCTGTATTCTGCACAGTTCTTAGCCCCCGCAATATATCTGATTGCCTCAACAACCATATAGGCATCTCCTTTTCTTGTATCCACCTTCAATATATCCCCAGGCACAACTGGTTCCTTTTTATTATATATCCATTTAAAATACTGTGGTCCTCTTATGGTTATATCTGATTCGGACACATTAACATGACGACCTGCAACAATCTTTGCGTGTGGTATGGTGGAATCTGCCTTGTGTATATTAAACTTCCATTGCATACCCATATCATTCTGATATTTATTAGCTAAAAGCCATGTTATATACCCATCCATAATACAATTATTCTCGTCTATTAATATATCATGAGGTAATTCCCCTGTCCTCTTATAATAATCCTCATAATACTTATATTTCTCAGGTCTTGGTTCTGTCATCCCTGAACAGTCAATCCTGCTTAAAGATATTGTACTTAGGCAATCACTCACTAATATAGCTGTACTCATATCTGCAACCCACTTGTTCTTATTAAGTATCTGCATAGCATCATGCATGATGTTGTCTCTGTTACCCTTATCTTGTGGAGCATATACTGAATATCCCCCAACATATTTCACCCCACATGGTCTCAGCATATCACTTATTTTGTGTTGAGCATTTATTATATCAACTATATCATGGCACTTTCTATCAAACAATATATATAACGCCTCATTCATATCTATATTCCCCCTTAATATATATTTTATATTTAATATATTAAGTTATACAGATACATTTGTCATTGAACTTGTAGTTCAAAATTCTTGCTTCCATCTCTAATTTATGAATCAAAGCATCCGTTTCTAATCTAGCCTTGTTTTTTGCTTCCATCCAGTCTTACCAAAGCCATGGCTTCTTAAAACACTCTATTGCACTATCTGGTAAATACTCATCTTTGTATTCTTTATAAGTTATCTCATAAGAATCATATATTTTATTGTTTGGTGCAAATAACGGTTGATTCCAAAATCTATTATTACAATCTTCTAAGCACATAAACATTATTGAAGACATCATGCCTGACACAATACAATCTTTATGATAGCAAATCTTCGTTGTAAAAGACTCGCCTACACGAATTTTTCTATCGAACATCGTTGAATAACTCAACCATCCATATTCCAAAATCATTTTTGCATTAGAAACATCACAAAGCATAGTATCTTTTTTATATGTACATACAGGACTAACGCACCTAATATCTGTTTTTCCAGCATTTTTAAATTCATAAATAACACAACACCATTCTTCTTCATTAAAATAGTCTTTGTTATAATGTGCCGTCACAATATCATTCTCAACTGACACTTTTCCCATTTTTGTCATGAACAAATTAATATCACATTCTTTTTTTAATTTGTACGCAGAACATTTTATGTATTCTTTATACTCGATTATTTGTAACTCTGGACGATCCTCATATATCTTTTTCTTTTCTTTTATGTCTTCGAGATTTTCTTTTCGCTTATCTAAAAGCAAGTTAACCATTCCACCAGCTACCGCTCCTGTTATTGCACTTACTATTGCATTCATTAATTCATTTGTCATATTATTAATCCCATATATAATTTTCTTAATCCAACGAGTCCCTATCACTCAGCATACTCCATAGATTTCACCACATTTTTCAACAAATCCTTAAATTCCTTAGTCCCTTCAACATACGTTTTATCCTTATTCGTAAGTATGTATACAGGATTGGTTTCCGTCAAATCCTTTATAGGAAACACCTGCAGCTTATTGTCATTATATCTGTTCAGTTCGTGCAAATGTGGCAGATACATAGGCAGGCTGAAACATGCCGCCAGATTTTCCTGTGCCATCTGCTGATGCAGATCAAAGTGACCAGATGTATGTACGCAATTCAACGTAACCCCTTCCTTTTCAAGCAAATGGTCTAATATCTGCATGCAATGCAGATTCGTCAGACTCCTGCAGAAAGGCATCTGACTAAACTTCCTAATATCTGCACCCCTCTTGAATTCTTCAACACATTCAGGATATCTGTCCGGAAAATAATTCTTAAGCATCTGCTCACTTACCACAAGGTAAAGTCTCTCATCAAATAAAAATTCCTTCTCAATACATTCCGGAGCAAGCGGTGATATCCCGCTGAATGCAATATCAAGTTCACCTTTTTCAAGCATTTCCCGCAACTGTTCCGCATTGCCAATCACGCCCCTGATATCATAATTGCTGTACATTTCTTTAAACTGTCTCATAACAGACAGCATAATCATGCGAAAACGCCCTTCTGTTGTTCCTACTCGAATCGTTGATTTGTGCATTATCATTTATCTTTATTTAACTCCCCCATATATCCTGCTGTAATTATGCCTGCTGGCAACGCCACAATTGCAATACCAAACACTGATGATATCATGGTAATAACCTTGCCAGCGATTGAAACTGCATATATATCACCATAGCCTACTGTTGTCAAAGATACTGTAGCCCAATATATAGCATCAAAAAAATTGTTAAATGTTTCAGGCTCAACATTAAATATAACAAGCGCTGAAATAAAAATATATCCAATAGCCAGAACGCAGACAACAGTCAAAGATTCTCTTTGCTTGCGAAAAACATTTAAAAACATTTGAATATTCTTTGAGTATCTGAATGATTTAAAAACTCGAAACACCCGGAAAGTTCTAAAAAATCTAAATATTTTCAATAATTTCAGACTATTATTTACTATAATTACAGATGGCAAAATTGAAAGCAAATCCACAATAGCCATAAACGAAAACGGATACATCGCGAAAGATATTACACCCTTTTTCAACTTGTAATCTGCTGTTGACAGTCTCAAGATATAGTCCACAATAAATATAAATGCTGCTACTTTATCAATTGCATTAAACAATCCCGTCTGATTCTTAAATGCCAATGGAAATATACTGATACATATCGTTATCATCATAAATGCATCATATATTTTGCTGTACTTATCATTATCTTCAGAAACCTCAATTATCTCGAATATTCGTTTTCTCATTTATGCTCCTATTTATATGTATCTTCTTATCTTCTCAATCAAGGTAACATCCGCTGGCAGCCACTCAACCTCTCCAAGATGTTGTTTAGTCAGCCATTTTGCGTTCTCATGCTCTTTTAACACCAGATCTCCGCTTAATATCTCACACCAGAAGCAATCCATTGAAAGATGAAAATTAGGATAATCATATTCAATTGTGTCGATTAAAGCTCCAACTTTAATCTCTGTATCTAATTCTTCCATAATCTCACGTTTTAATGCTTCCTGTGGAGTCTCTCCAGCTTCTATCTTACCACCTGGAAATTCCCAGCCATCTTTGAATTCTCCATATCCTCGCTGGGTTGCGAAAATAATTGGTTTTCCATTATCATTTAACGCTTTTATTACCGCTGCAACCACCCTAACTGTTTTCATGTATTTTTCCTCTTTTCTGTAACAAAATTCTTCGCATATACACAGAATTTTGTATGTATTTATGAATTTACAATATACTCATAGATATCTTCTCTCACAGGAACATCAAGAATCCATTCTATTTCAACTGCTGTTTTCTGTGTATTGGGCATTGTAAATTCTTTAGTATTCCCACTAGCTGTCATATGTCCCAGATAATAAAACTCCTTAGAAATCTTATCATCTTTATTCTTACGAACAAAAAGCTCTACTCTGATTCCCCGCTCTTTTGCCTTAAGAAAATTCTGTACATCTTCAGACTGCAGACTTCTTCCAGATTTCGATATTGCTATCAAACGATCTCTAAATCCTGGCACAAAATGATCCTCATATTTTGTCGTATCACTAATATCATCTGATTTATCATAATTAATAAATACAGGAAATGTTTTTGTCTTCTTATCATATTTATAACCACCAATATTTAATGGCACTTCGTTCTGTTCCCAATTAAGCAAACGACACACGTCCTCATATGTATATTTCTGATAAAGAACAAAATCTGTTACATCATAGCTTTGCTTATAATCTCTTTCATATCTGCTTATGCCAAAATCAACAAGTTCCTTAATAACATTATAAAAATCTCTATTTGATAACATTTCAAGAAATGTCTTTGTTGGTCTATAATCACTGCCTTCCTTTTCTATAAAGACACACTGAGAATATGTCTTCTTACTAGAACCTGCTGGAAATTCATTTGTCATAACATTTATGATATTTTCTTGCTGTTCCTTACTGATGGTTTTACCATATGTCAACAGATCCTGTGATAGTCCTGTAAATAATCCACATTTTGATAATCCATTTGCATATAGAAGTGTTCTCTTTAATAATTGCAGCTCCTGAATTCTTTTTCCATTTGCCAGTTTCTTTGAAATAAATTCAACTATCTTTTCTTCTTCCTGTGACAAACGAATCTTATAATCCTTCTCATATTTCACTAAGAATTTATAATACGAACCGAGGCTGTTATTATCGAAAATTCGTATAACATCCATTTCCCCATAATCATCAAAATCCTTGAGTGCCGGTATTCTTCCCAATTTATTCTTAAGATTTGTATAGTTTTCTTTTATCAGCTTAATATCACTGAAATTAGCATTATCAACAGATGCAAATATTCTCTTCTTGCTTATTTCATCAAAATGCACTGTAGATGCGCCTGGAATAATTCTTCCACCTTCCATTATATATCTACGGATATTGTCTTTATTGTAAGTTCTATCACCGGATAATGCTATTGGAATCATGAAATTATTATTGTAATTACCAATGAAATCAAGAATTACAACATATTCTTTACCATCAGCCTTTCTGAGTCCTCGTCCTAACTGCTGAATAAATACTATTGGCGATTGTGTTGGTCTGAGCATAATAACCTGATTAACCTCCACAATATCAACACCCTCATTCAATATTTCTACAGAAAATATATAATCTAATGGCTGCTTATGGACATTTGCCTCACTCTCATTCATTGCAAGTCTTTCAAATGCATCCTGTCTTTCCTGTTCATTAGCATCACCATTCAATGCTATTGTCCTAAAATATTCCCCTGTATCCGGATTAACTATATTGTTAAACTTATATGATAATTCCTGTGTTTCTTTGATACTGCTACAGAATATAAGTCCTTTAACCTTTTCTCCACTATATCCATAGTAATTTGCCTGCTGGATTATATGTTTCACACGTTCATCACTTGTTAACATACTAAAATCACGATTATCTTTATCATCTCCAACTATAGACAAATCAGTAATTCCAAAATAATGAAACGGACATAACAGGTTTTCTTCCATGGCCTGCTGCAAACGTATCTCATAAGCAATCTGATAATTAAATAACTCATAAACATTTCTACCTGCAACATTGTCATCACGCTTATCAGGAGTTGCTGTCATTCCAAGCCAAAGCTTAGGCGAAAAATGTTTCATAATCTTCTGATATGTATCAGCAGTTACATGATGTGCTTCATCCAACACAATACAATCAAATGCATCCTTATCATATTGAAGCAAATGCTCATCTCGATTTAATGTCTGGACCGTAGCAAATACATAATCTGCATCATATTCATGATATCCAGCACCAACTAAACCCATAGAAACAGATTTTGCAAATACCTTTTCGTAAGATTTCTTAGTCTGTCTTGCAAGCTGTCCCCTATGAACTAAAAATAACACTCTCTTAAATCCCAGTTCTCTCATTACAAATGCGGAAGCATAAGTTTTACCTGTTCCCGCTCGTGTCAAGGGTGTGAAGGGGATTTTTTTGTATTTTTTTCGGATAGAGGTTATTCATTTTAAAGGTACAAAGCGAGGTGCAGGAGTCGAACCTGCGTCCTTTACCATAATTGGTACTGCGCCTCTCCGCTGCGCCATCCTCGCATAATGCGGTGGCGGGCTATGACTCCCACTTTGCAATCACTCTGAACACAGTGCTATGTTTCAATATAGTTTTACCTCTTCATACTTTTCATCAAAGAACCAATAATCACTCAACCTATACATTCTAGATAAATCTTCAACATAATCTCTATTAATACAATAAATTGGCTTATTCAATCTCTGAGCATAATTTAACTCATACTTTACCCAAATTGAATCACTTGATTCTTGCGATTCTACCCAAATAATTGCCTTGGATTGCTCTATTCTTTTTCTTATTACCATCAGTGTAGCATCACATACCAATTTTCTTTTTAGGTAATCGGTATCATTTATCCAGTCACAATATACATTCTTCCTTTTATTATTCAATTCATATATAAGCTTTTGTACATTCTCATAATCTATACTACTATGCGAAATAAAATAATCATAAGATTTTAATCTTTGCTCCATAGCATTGTTATTTATTCTATACTCCAGTTCGTTTGGAATAGCTCTAATATTAAATTTTTGCTTTGCATATTCTTGCTTCAGGTTTTTCTTCTTTTTTCTATTGTTAGTATGCACCTGCATATATTTTTGCTTACGTAATACTGCATGGTGTCCCATACTGTGTAAAAACAATACCGCCATTTCCCTTAACTGAAAATTCAATTCACTATGTGCCCGTTTTTTAAAAAACTTTATTATTTTAGGACAATAATATTTCTGCAATTCAAGCATAATATATACTCTATCCATTTGTGTCGTATTTTTACGTTCATATAATCCTATAAGTTTATCAAGAAATTGTGGTTCAATTTGCTGTGTTTTAGCAATTGCTTTATCTATTTTATCCTTCTTTTTCTTAATCTTAGGCATCCTATCACGTACTATTACTTCTTTTTTACGTGCATAATCTTCCAAATCAAATTCTTCTATATATTTCTGCCTATAAGCATCTGACAATATATTTTTAGTTATAGGTATATTTTCTAGAATTTCCAAAGGAGATTGCATGTTAAACCTTGCTTTCCCCTTCATTTTAATTATTTTTCTGTCGAGAATACAATATTCCTCTTGCTTTTCCTTTATCACTCTGAATTCATACGGATAAAATTCTTCTATTAACTCAACTAGAGAATTAAAATCATAATCAAGTGGCAATATAGCACTTAATTGCTTAACATACGCTGAAAGCTGCCTTTCTATTTCAACTACATCTTTTTCATACATATGCTTTGTAAAACCTGACATTTAACTCTCCTCTTCGCACAATGCAGTTATATCTTCTACCCCTGCTATTGATGCGAGCATAGCAGAATATCCTCTCATTTTTCTCTGCAATTGCTTCAATTCCTCTCTAAATTCTTTACATTTCGCAGGGTTATCAAATGCACCTTCTATTTCAAGTTTATGCCATTTTGCAGTAAATGGTCTTACAATCTGATTCAAAACAATAACTGCAATTTTAGTAAAAGCTTCACACTTTCTCCCTTTACTTTTTAAGATTTCTCTAGTGATGGGAAACAAGCTATGCACGCTATCCAAAGCAGTTTTTTCGTCTCCATCTTCATCTCGCAACTCTTGTGTCAAAGTACGAGTAATTAATTCTACATACATTTCCCATGCAGCTTCTTGATCATCCGGCTTTGCCTCAAACTCTGCCTCCATAAATCCAACATTCAACTTAATATTTGTAAGTCCCCAATTCTCAAATAAATCCTTAACTTTCATCTTAAAAATCCTTTCTCCTATCTAATACTATATTTTTTCTTCAATGTTTCAACGATCCCTGCAACAACAACTTCCAAAAATTCATTTTTTTCTTTTTTTATGTATTTTATACCCTTCAGATTTTCTGGCAATTCCTTGATATCAACATCAACATCTATAACACTAATTATAAGAACATCTTCATCATACGCTCGGTTAATAAATTGCTCCATTTCTTCCTTACACCACGACGACTTCAAAAAATCTTTTGTAATCCAGAAAATAACTGCATTTGAATTATCGATTCCTTCAAAAACCTTCTTCTCTATAGAATCTCCAACATTGATATTATATTTATCAACCCATACATTCACATTAATTGCATTTAAAAATGGGACAATTTTTTCAATTTCAACTTTATCTACAGAAGCATGACTAATAAAGATTTGCTTTCTTTTTCCAAAAGGTTTAAATTGATATCCTAGCCTTTCTAATTTCTGACGCTCAGCAAATGCAAACGAGTTTTCCATCATCCAATCCACCATTTCCGCATCCGTAAAGCTTCTATAATCATATCGTCTATTAGACATCTGCTCTAACATTTTATCTAAAGTTATATCACTTCTATATATTAAACCTAATTTTTCAAAACCCTCTTTCATAAATAGTATGTCATCATCCTTAGGATTATCATAGCTCACAAATATAAATAATTCCAAATTATACGGATTATTATTAACAAAAATCCCCAAAGTCTGCAAAGATTTCGAATCTTGTCTATTTAGCAATTCTTTCATAAAAATGGTAAGCTTTGTCCTTTTTCCATAATCCGCTTCCCATACATAATCTCTATCCATCCAGTCATCCCTTCTTACAAAACAATTCAAACTAATGAGTTACTCCATGAACAATGCATTTTCCATTGTAATGCATCATATCATTCGGATTATTTATCCGATTTGATCTACATGTCCTTGCTTGGTGGGCATCCTCTATCCACTTCTTAAGTTCTTCCTTACTTAATGGATAAGCATAATATCTTGCATAACCAATATCCATATTGTATTGATTTCTTTGAATATTCAAATCTAATCTATGTGGAAGATTTCCTCTTATCCCCATGTAAGGCAAATTAATTGCTATCAACCCGTTTGGCAACGACTGACCTTGTTGTAATGAAGCTTTTATCTCCCAATCCACATATCTTCGACTGTGTGTACATTCCCCAATAAGTACTATCGTAACTGTAGAATCTCCCAGTTTTTCTTCTCGAATACGTCTCATAATATATTCAGGATTGTTACTGACAAAATCAAAGTCTCCATCTTTCACTCCTACTGTTTTAGGTATAAACACATCGCCAAAATCTCTAACAAATTTGTTAACAGCTTCTTGATCGCCATGGTAATAAGAGATAAACACTTTTCTCTTAATATCATAATAATACATGTCTACTCAACTCCTTCCAATTACTTTTTTACGAAAAACTACTATTTATTATACTACCCCCTCCCCTGAATCTCCATATCATTTACTACAATTTTTGTAAATTCTTATTGAAACTTCTCGTTTTATAGTAATCGGGAACTTACCTTAAAAAAAATTCAGGGGAGTTCCTTTTTTGTTATACTGTTTTCATATGATATGGGTGCTACAGAAAGGACACTCACATGAAAAAGAATAATGAAAAGAAGTATTTACATTTAACATATAAGGACAGATCCGTCATCCATGAATTTCTTAATTACGGATATTCCTTTACAACTATTTGTAACCGCATACATAAAGATAGAACTACTGTTGCTAAAGAGGTTAAATCTCATCGCTTTATTAAGCCTTTTGGTAAATTTAAAGAAATAAGCTGCCCTAATCTTAATAAAGCTCCATATGTTTGCAATGCCTGCCCTGATATAGGTAAATGCCGCAAAGCTAAACTCATTTATGATGCCGCTATTGCCGATCATGAATACAGACAAACTCTTTCTTTACAACGTGCTAATCTTAAAGTTACAAAAGATCAGGTCGCTGCTATTAATGATGTTATTGCACCTTTGATGATTCATAAGCATCATAGTGTCAATCATGTTTTTGCTTCTCATCCCGAATTACTCCCTTTCAGTAAATCTACATTTTACAGATATGTAGATTTAGGGCTGCTTGATGTTAAAAACATTGATTTACAGCGAAAGGTTCGTTTTCGTGTAAAAAAAGAATACGATTACTCTCATGAAAAGATTGACCATAAATATCGTCTAGGTCGACAGTATCACGATTTTCAGGATTATATGGAGCTTCATCCTATGGCATCCATTGTTGAAATGGATACCGTTATTGGTACATCTGGTGGTAAGGGGGCAAATGCTTCCTTACTTTACTATTTAGAACCTTTAATTTCATGCTTATTTACCTGCTCCCTTATAAAAGAGTTCAGTATGTTAATGAAGTTTTTCAGGATTTAAAAAAGACATTAGGTGATTTTGAATTTTCCAGACTTTTTGAAGTTATATTAACTGATAATGGAACTGAATTTTCTGACCCAGAAAACATTGAACTTTCTTCAATAAATGGAGAAAGGTTGTCATATGTCTTTTTCTGCAATCCCAACGCATCTTGGCAAAAAGGCTCTATTGAAAAGAACCATGAGTATTTAAGATATGTCCTTCCAAAAGGAACTTCTTTTGCTGGATTAACGCAAGAAGACTGCAATCTTCTTGCTTCTCATATCAACTCAGTACCTAGAAAGTCACTTAACAACCAATCTCCTTTTGAAGCCGGTCAAGGCTTTATTGGATTAGATAACATCTCCAAACTTGGTATTTCCCAGATACCATATGACGATGTTAACTTAAGTATAAGATTACTTCGTAAATAAATATTGGGCACCCATATCAAATCAGCATAAATACTTGTTTTCCAGCGGGAAGTTACTTCTATTCTTTTTTTGAAGTGCCGAACTTCCTGCTACTTAGAGTGCGCAAAAATCACTACGAAAGTGATTTTATTATACTATTTTTTCAAATATATCACAATAATTTATAAACAAGCTCCCATTTTTCGGGAACTTACTCTGCCAAAAAGCAATTTTAGGGCATCGGGAACCTCGCCTGAAATTTAACGTTTACTACAATTTTCTCCCTTTTCCGCCTCTTTGAACTCATCCCTAAATTTCCACTTTATCTCAATCCTCTCCCTATCGTACACAACAATCTCCGCCATAAAAGCCTCCACGATTTCCTTATTCAGTTTCTGCAGTTTCATCTGTCCTTCAAGCATTTCAAAACCAGCCACTTCCGGCAGGTCCACAAGAGGCAGCTTGCTGACCGCTGCCTTCTGTTTTTCAATATTCTCCTGCATATGCACAAACAACTGCTCGTAGGTCTTTCTCTGCTCCAGATAAGTCTCTCTGTCTGTCATGCCAAGCTTGTAGCTTTCGTAAGCATCACTCAAATCCTTATTTTGCGCGTTATTAATTTTTCTTTATGTATCGGTCATTTCTGTACATAAAATGCAAATTTTAGCAAAATTTTGCAAGATGTCTACAGCAGACATAGTAAAAACGGAGTAAAAAGTGGATGGGTAACCACTAAGGATTTTCAACCATTTTAGCCAACTTCCCTGCTCGCTTCTCAATACAATCTATTGCATTTATTATGCTTTTTATCAGTAATTCTATTTCCTCATCAGATCTTATCGAAACATTTGCCACTCCATCACTAAATCCAGATTCATAATCTCTAAAAAAGGAAAGCTTATATAATTCCATTTTGTCATTAATCCATTTATACATTTCTGGAAAATCATATTTTGCTCTCAGGTAATAAATATCAGGCATATCATTGTCTTTTTTATAATTTCCTTTTCCATCATGTGATTTGCTTCCATTAAACCCAATAGGCGCTGGCATTAAATTAGCCATAGAATGCTGATAATTAGCTAATTTATCAAGCAAAAATCGAACATTTTCATATCCATAAAATATCGTATTCAAGTTTTCCAAAATATTTTTTTCATTTATATATCGCTTATTTAATCTTCCCCTTGCGAAAATTGATATATATGACCAGCAGTTAAATATTGTATCACTGCTACCTTCTAAAAAAGGATCTATTCCATAAATTTCATTAAAGCATTCAGATGTTATAGATTTTCCATAGTATTTTCCTTTTTTTTCATCATATCCTTCATACAATGAATCTGGATGTCTTTTGTTCCGTCCTTCACTTGCATTTATCCTATATTCCAGTAATCCAACTAACCCTTCACTTGTTTTAGGATTTTCAGGTACTAATTCATTTCTAACACATTTTAGAAAATCATCTTTCGTTTCAAATGTCATTTCTTATGTTCTCCTCACTTATCAAGTCTCTAAAAACGCTGTCTCTATGATATTGCAGATACTGCTTATTTTTCTCAGTAAGAATAATCTTCATGTCATCCATAACATTCATAAAAATCTTATCATTAGATTTTAATTCATCCGAAATCAAAATATGTCCATCATCATTAAATGATATCCAACCACCGTCAAACAACTTATCATGATTAGGACATAATAATAATCCATTGTTTACATCCAGTTTTTCCTCGCTATTACTTTTCGCCCACGGCTTTATATGACTTGCTACAAGGAAATTTTTATCATTTACATTACATAAGCAACAACTCGAATATCGTTTTAAAAGCAATTCTCTAAATACTGATTGATTAATTCTTATTTTTGTTAACGCCTTTTTTTCTTCCCCATATACAGGTACCTGTTCTATCTCTTTTTCAATTATTGATGCGATATTATTCAAATGTTCCTGTACGATTTTATTTTGTTCACTTATAACACTTTCTTGAAAATTCACTTTGTTAACAGCTTCTATTTCTTTATATTCTCTATCAAGCCAGTTCAAATCATATTTCAAAAAATATGCCATAACATATTTGAATTCATCAACATCATATGCAATATAAAAGTATTTGTTTCTATATGAGCCATCGTTTGTATTATCATGTATTTCATAATTAGAAAAATATGGACTAAATGCTATTGAATCATTTGTATTTACCCTTATCTTATTAACTTCAAATAATATATGTGTTGCCGTTCTCTTATTATCTGGTGTTCTAAACGAAGCATATAAATCTTTTGATTTCCCAGATTTATCTATATTATCTGTAGATCCTGTCTTTTTTGTATCATCTTTAATTCCATATCTTGCATATGTATTAACCAAATCTTCTTTCCATCTACATGCTTTTATTTCTTCAAATAACTCCGAAAAATTGATTAAATCGCATTTCTGCAGATTCTCAGTTTCAATTAATTTTATTTCATTAGTTTTCATTCTTATCCCCATCTGTTCATATATAAATTTCTCAAACTTTAAAAAGTTCATTGATGATTGTTCTAATTATATTTTCAAACATTATTTAAGTAATTAATATTTTAGAAAGTACACTAACTTCATATAGCATCTCAAAATTATTGTATCGAATTTTTATTTAGATATCAATTTCAATTTTATTTATCTTCAAACCTTACTGATTTACGATTATGTACCACTCAAAAATTATATTTCTGCCACATTATGAGCACTACACTCCCATATCTTGTTATATAACTCACAGAACAAACCCTTATATTACTTTTATATTCTTGATATTTTCTTTTATTTTCCCATATCTATACGATGTAATTTCTAAGAAATTCTTTATATCCTTATCTTTATAACCATTTGCTTTATAAAACAAAACTATAAACTCTTCTTTAGTTACATGCGGATAATATTTCTTAATCTCATTATACAAATCAATATACTTATAATCTTTTTCTATTTCTTCAAATAAATCTATTTCTGAATCAATATTATATAATGTATCAAATTCATCATCAGTACAGTAATAATGTATTGCTATATAATTTATCCATCTTTTTTGCCTGTGTCTATTTCGTATTTCAGTTTTAACCTTAAAATTTATACTTGCATATAAATATGTATCATACTTACATTTTCTTGCACTATTGTACGTCATAATTGTTTTCCATGCAGTTTCATTTGCTATAGAATAAAAATCATCATAATCTAAATCATAAATTTCTTCACCCGTTTTACTTAAAATACTCCTTGTCATTTCTTTCAAATGTTGCATATTATTTCGCATATAGGGCTCTAACATTTTCATTTGTTCTTCATTTAAATTGTTCATTAAATGCTATCCCCCTTCCTATTAACTCTTCTCCCCAATAACACATTAATTCTCAAATATAAGTTATTTCTCATTTCAGCATCATTCAATTCATCTAAAGTACATAAAGAATCCTGTGGCATTACCATAAGCAAATCAGAATAAGTATTATATTTAAGATCAATTTCGTTTATTTTTGTCTTTATACTATTTCTATCTATAGGTTGTTCCAAAAACACTTTAATAGCATCTACTATATCTTTTTCTAATTCTGTTATCAGCTTTTTATTCTTAAGTTCTTCTAAAACACTATTTAAAACAATATCCCTTTCATCCATATTTTTATCCTCCAATCTTGTATATATACTTATACTACTACTCCTCATATACAAAATTTGTCAAATTATGTCGACAATGAATGTTATTTGCAATAATTTGTAAAATTATATTTTTCTTGATTATTCTTTAAGAATTTAATATGACTGAGTAAAGTCTCACGACTGGAAAAGGATGCTCGTTTCTTTTTTATTTTCACCACTTCTACAACATATAAAAAAACAGCACCCCGGCAGTACCCATCTACTGCCGAAGTGCTATCCATTCCATCAATTATTCCATTAAAATCTACCCAAATATACTCATCAGATTAGCCACAACCAGGCCGCCGCCGGTTCCGATGACATAGCCGAGCAGCGCCATCATGATACCAACTGGTACGAGGGCATTTGAGTATGCGCCGGCGAGGACCGGTGCTGTTGCTGTTCCACCGATGTTTGCGAGGGAAGCAACACTGCATGTGAAGATGTCGAGTTTCAATATCTTCGCAAGTGCAATCATTATTGCCACATGAATAAGGAGGATTACGAATCCTGCGAGAAGCCATATTGGGGCATTGCCAACTGCTCCGAGGTCTGCTCTTGAAGCGATTAAGGCAATGACTATATAAAGCATTACATTTGAAATCTCCTCAGTTCCCTTAATCTTGCCAAATGGTGTCAGGGCAAATACGATGCCAAGCACTGATACGATAAGGACTGTCCATGTTGTGCTGTCAAAGAATGATAAATGTGCATTAATCATGCTGCCAAGTTCCATTGAAACTGCCGATACTAAGAGTCCTGAACCGAGCAGAAGAATGATGTTCTGCCATACGAGAGGCTTTGTGTTGGCTTTTGCTTCCTCTTCGAGTGCAGCTCCAACGCCGTCGATTATGCTTGTGTCTGCCTTTGTCCATTTGTTGAACTTCTCGTGATTTCCGATTGCCCACAGAAGGAACATTACATAAAGAGTCGCGCAGATTGAATCCATAACGAGGGCGTAAGCCATTGTTGCTTCGTCAACATCAAGTGCTGCCTGGATTGCGAGCATATTGCCGCCGCCGCCCATCCAGCTTCCGCACAGTGCGCCGAGTGCTTTCCATGAACCTGCGCCTAAGAGCTGGTGGAATATTGCATATGAAACAAAGAATCCAAGTCCGATTGACAAAGTTGCTGCGAAGAAACCGATAAGCATTTTAGGTCCAAGCTTGATAATTTTCTTCAAATCACAGCGAAGCAGCATTATGAAAAGCATCGCATATAATATCGGGTTCTTGACTGATTTGTACACAGCGCTTGTTGCACTAAGGTCCCACACTTTCATTGTGCAAAGCAGCATAAGCCCCAGGTATATAAGTACAATTGGCGGTGCAAAATTAAAGAACACCTGTGCCTTTTTCCCTTTAAAAATCTTAGGTAGATTTACTAATACTGCAGCTGCAAATATAAGTGCCGCAAGGTATAAAAATCCATCTTTTATCATGTATTAATTCTCCTTATGGTTAATATATAGCATATTCTACCCATTTTTCTGTAGTATATAACTAAATTTGCGGAAGTAAATGTGATGCAATCTGCCGTCACACACTTACTCCCGCAAATTTAGTTATAAACTTTTAAGTATCTCCATCAGATATTCCCAAGTCCGCTCCACTGAAGCCGCATCCATACACTCATCAGGCGTATGCACACTTTCAAGTGTCGGTCCAAATGATATCATATCTACTCCCGGCATTTTCCCGGCAAGTATGCCACATTCGAGTCCGGCGTGGATTGAGGTCACTTCCGGTTCGTGGCCGTACACATTTGTAAAGCTCTCAACGCATATCTTTCTTAACTGCGAATCACTCTTGTATTCCCACGCAGGATAGTCCGACATTGTGACTACATTTCCTGACAAATGTTTTACAAATGTATTAACTCTCTCAAGCAATAATTTCTTTCCAGCCGCTGTATTGCTTCTTATAAGATATTTGTACACGAGCTTGTCATCTTCAAGATACGCTGTGCCCAGATTAAGTGAAGTCTGCACCATACCGTTGATTTCCTGACTCATTCTGTACACACCATCAGGACTTAACCAGAGGGCATATATTACATTTTCAGTGCTATGGAAATCTAGGACTTTGTCTGCTGCAGCGTCTGCCTTGCCAACCTCAATCTTAACATGTGGCTCTGTCGCGCTGATTTCCTGCATCCACACATCTGCACTCTCTTTGATGCTTTGTTCAAATGTTGTGGCATCGCAGCTTCTGACACTTACAACTGCCTTTGCTTCTTTTGGAATTGCATTTTCCTTGCCGCCGCCTGAAAGCGACACCAGACGGAAATCTGCTGCCCCGCTGGCATGTGAAAGTAATGAAGCAAGCAATCTTATAGCATTAGTGTGCTGTTTGTGAATCTCAACGCCGGAATGACCTCCGGCAAGCCCGCTTATCTTAACTTCGAAGCATACCGAACCATTCTGCACATCAATTGCACCATCTGCCACCCAGTCCGCAGCATCCTCATACACAACCGGAATGTCACACTCAGCTCTTACACCACCAGCACAGCTTACATACAATATTCCCTCATTTTCAGAATCAATATTGATAAGCCTCTTTGCTGTAAGTTCAGAAGTGTCGAGGTCTCTTGCGCCAAGCATTCCAATCTCTTCATCGCTCGTAAGCACTGCCTGTATAGGAGGATGTGCAATCGTATCCGAAGCAAGCACTGCCAGTATAAATGCAACAGCAATTCCATCATCAGCGCCAAGAGTTGTGCCGTCAGCCCATACCATCTTACCATCGGTGCAGGCCTTAATGCTCTGTACACTCATGTCAATATCGCAATCCGGCTCTTTCTCACACACCATATCAAGATGTCCCTGCAAAATCACAGGCTCACAGTCCTCATATCCAGAAGAACCAGCCTTAAATATAACAACATTATCAGCCGCATCCTTCCTTGCCTTAAGCCCATGCAACTTAGCAAACTCCAGACAATAATCCGCAATCATTCCGGTATTCCCAGAACCATGCGGAATCGCACAAATCTCCTGAAAATAAGAGAAAACCTCTGATGGTGATAACTCATTTATATCCATAAAAAGCCTCCTAAACCTACTTTTTCATCAATTTTCACAATCTGATAGGTCTTTTTTACATTGTTAGTTGGTTTATTATGCTTCTTTCCCCATTAAATACCTACTAATTCATCATATTTAGCAACATTAGTAGGTTTTTTTCTTATATGTTTACAATATTAGACATCTCTTGTCAGTCAAAAAACCTACTATTCTCGCATAAATCATAAATTTAGTAGGCAATTTTCTTTTTTCTTCTCTATTTTCATCATAATTTCTTCTAAATAAACCTACTAATTCATCACATTTAGCAACATTAGTAGGCTTTTCCCTACTTATGCGCTGATTTCATGTGCTATTTGACACTATCCCAAATGAACAAAGCCCCACAACATACACCAATAGCAGCACCTGCAGTGCAACGCCCAGGTGCGTCCGCACACCACCCCTTGAAGGGCAGTCGCCACATACTCCCAGCTAAACTTCCCATGAGGTAAACACTCTCTGCCGTGCTGTCAGTACGGAACATATACTTGAGTCTGACGTGCTGTGCATAAGTTAATACCGCTATCTGCAAAAGTGCAGTGCGGAAAATCTCGTTCAAGCGAAGCGCGTTTGATTTTCCGTACTGTAATAAACTATGCAGATAGCGGTATTTACTTATGCTAAGCTAAGGAAGCCCGAAAGTATATATTCTGTACTGCCATCACCGCAGAGCAGGCTGTCTACACCCTACACATGCAATATCTCATGAGCCCTGTGTGACAACGGTTTCCCAAAATACTCCTCATAGCACTGCTTAACCGATGGATTCTCATGTGAGAATCTAATATTATCGCGCTTATCAAGCCCGTACAGCACATGACGGCGCTCCTCAACCATCACAGCGTCTTCCTTGTAAGGCTGTCCGCCACCGTTGATACAGCCGCCCGGACAGGACATGATTTCAACGAAATCATAGTGAACCTCGCCCTTCTTTATTGCATTCATAAGGTGTCTTGTATTGCCAAGTCCGCTGGCAACAGCTACATTTATACTTGTTCCGTTAAGGTCAAATGTTGCTTCCTTCCAGCCCTCAAGACCTCTCACTGACTGGAACGCATCCGCATCAGGATTATTTCCTGTCACAAGATAGTAAGCACTTCTGAGTGCCGCCTCCATAACACCGCCTGTTGCACCGAATATAACGCCAGCACCTGTTCCTTCACCTAAAGGATTATCAAACTCGTCCTCATCAAGTTCTTCCGGCTTTATGAAAAATGCTTTGAACATTCTTTCAACTTCTCTTGTTGTAAGAACTGCGTCAACATCTTTGCCGCCGTCCCATGTACACTCGTCCTTTTTTGCAAGACAAGGCATGATTGACACACAGAATATCTTCTCCGGGTCAACCCCAAGCTTTTCTGCATAATACGACTTTGTTATTGCACCAAACATCTGCTGTGGTGACTTTGCTGTTGAAAGTCTGCCTGCCATCTCAGGGAACTCGCTCTTTACGAATTTCACCCATCCTGGACAGCATGATGTGAACATTGGAAGTCCTGACTCCTTGATTTCTGGAAGCCTTTCAAGAAACTCGCTTCCCTCCTCCATAATTGTCATGTCTGCTGCAAATGTTGTGTCAAATATATAATCAAATCCTATTCTTCTAAGTCCTGCAACAAGTCTTTGTGCTGTCGCATATTCCTTAGACATACCAAAATCTTCGCCCCATGCTGTTCTTACTGCTGGTGCAATCTGTACTACTGTAATGATATCCTCATTTTCAATTGCATCAAGCACGATTCCGACATCGTCTCTTTCTGTAAGTGCACCTACAGGGCAGTTGCTTACACACTGACCACAAAGTGTACATGCAGTCTCCGCAATGTTCTTGTTTGCACGCACATTTACAGTTGTACGCGAACCTGTATTTACAACATCCCATATGTGCATTCCCTGAATATTATCACACACTTGCACACAACGCATACATTTGATACATTTCTGGGCATCTCTGATAAGTGGAAATGTTTTATCCCAATTATCTTTTTCTAAGATTGAATCATATGGCATCTCTGATATATTAAGTTCATTTGCAATTGACTGTAACGCACAGTTACCACTTCTTATACATGTACCACATTTGTAATCATGCTGTGAAAGTATGAGCTTTACATTAGTCTTTCTTGTTGTACGCACTTTTCTTGAATTAGTGTAGACAACCATGCCTTCTTCTACAAAGTTATTACATGCTGTAACACATCTGTCAGTACCCTCTACTTCAACAACACATACACGACATGCACCAATTGCGTTGACTTCTTTGAGATAGCAGAGTGTAGGTATTGTCTCTCCTATTGTTTTGGCAGCTTCAAGAATGGTAGTTCCTTCTTTTACTGATACAGCTTTACCGTTAATTGTTAAATTTACCATTGTTTCTCTCTGCCTCCCCTGAATGAACCAAATCCAAAATGATCACATCTTAAGCAGCGTCCAGATTCCTGACATGCTTCCTCGCATGAAAATCCATATTCAATAGGTTCAAAGTCTTTCTTTCTGTCTGCGGCATCACGCAGTGCAACCTCAACTCGTCCGCAAGGTACCTTGTCCTCATATCCGGCATAAGGTATCTCTACATCTGAAGTTATCTCGTGATGGTAGCCAAGATATTCATCAATGTTGGCTGCCGCAACCTTTCCGGCTGCTATAGCCCTGATTACTGTTGCAGGTCCTGTTACGCAGTCTCCTCCTGCAAATATTCCTTTACGTTCTTTAATCTCACTTGTATCAAGTGCCTCAATTGTTCCTCTCTTGACTGTAACGCCATGCTCCTCAAAATATCTTGTTTCGATACCCTGTCCGATGGCAACTACAATAAGGTCGCAAGGAATAAGAACCTCGTCCTTAGCTGCAGTCTTAGGTGATGGTCTGCCGCCTTTTATCCTGCTTATCATCTGTGGCTGAACCCATAAACCAACTGCTGCGTCATTTTCATCTTTCTCTATTCTAACCGGTGACATAAGCTCAAGAACATCACAGCCCTCTGCCTCTGCACCTTCAACCTCTTCCGGAAGTGCCGTCATGTCGGCTTTTCTTCTTCTATATACAATGCTTACTTTCTCAGCACCTAATCTTACAGAAGAACGGGCAACATCCATTGCTACATTTCCACCGCCAATAACAACCACTCGTTTGCCGGTATAGTCAGGCATTTCATCATCACCAATTGCACGAAGCATTTCTACTGCTGATGTTACGCCTGTTGTAGCATCCTCACCATCAATTCCAATCTTCTTGTCTGCATGTGCTCCGATAGAAATGTATACTGCATTATATTCTTTATTAATATCCTCAAGCGTAATGTCTGTTCCTACGCTTATATTTTTCTTAACTTCTATTCCTGTAGACAATATAGCGTTAATCTCCGCATCCAGCTTTTTTCTAGGAAGTCTGTAGTTAGGAATTCCATATCTTAACATTCCACCAAGCTGCTTTCTCTGCTCAAATATAGTAACCTTATGTCCCATAAGAGCCAGATAATATGCGGCACTGAGTCCTCCCGGACCACCACCTATTATTGCAACCTTCTTACCTGTTGGCTCATTACATGCCGGAACCGGAACATCACCGGCATTATCAACTGCCATTTTCTTAAGTCCCCTGATGTTGACCGGCGCATCAATAAGTGTTCTCTTACATCTGTTTTCACATGGATGCTCACAAATGTATGCGCATGTTGTAGGCATTGGATTATCTCTTCTTATAAGACGAACCGCGTCTGCATATCTGCCTTCATGCACAAGTGCTATGTATCCCGGTATATCTACTCCTGCCGGACATGACTTCACACATGCAACCGGCTGGTTACTGTTACATGAACAAAATCCTCTCTCAATATGTGACCTGAAATCATCCTCGCAGCCATCAATACATTTTAATACAAGCTTAGCTGCCTCATATCCGATTGCACAGTCAGCGGAATAATAGATTCCCTCTGCTGTAAGCCTGATAACATCAAGAGTTTCCTCTGTTGCGTTACCATCAAGCACATCATCAAAAAGTCTCGCAAGCTGCCTGAGTCCCACACGGCATGGAACACATTTGCCACATGACTGTGCAAGACACATTTTTATAAATGACCTGGTAAGGTCGATAGTACACAGTCCCGGTGGACTTGCTACTATTCTTCTCTCCAAATCCTGATATAAAGACTCCATTGTAACCTGAGCCTTATCCTTGGTTATAATCGTTAATCTGCTCAATTTCCGCTCCATTTCTGCATATTGCGTGTGTCGTATTACTGCTCGCCAGTATACCGCTTAGGTAGTTCTATGTAACATTCTACACAATAAATGTTAATTTGAAAAGGAAGGTTATTTTTTTCACACAATAACCTTCCTCTCATCCATTACTTATGGTCGCACTTCATGCACTGGCTCGTTTCTTTATCAGTTTCTTTCTTGTAAAATGCGCATGACCAGTCGCATATACTTTGCAATATCGGCATTACAGACAAGCCCTTTTCCGTGAGTGAATATTCAACTCTTGGCGGAATCTCGTCATATGATTTCCTTGAAACAATATCATCAGCAATCAATGCTTTTAATGTTGTTGAAAGAACTGCATCTGTAATATTCACCAGTTCTGCCCTTAACTCACTATATCTTAATGTCTTCTTATCCGCCAGAACACATATAACTCTTGATTTCCATTTGCCTCCAAAGACTTCCAGGCCGTATTCCAATGGACATCTGATATCTGATTCTAATTTCTTGTGGTACATAAATTCTCCTAGTAATTTTAATAATTTACCAATTGGGCGTTTCATTATAATATCATGTTATTGGGATTTTTCAAAGCTGCTATTAATTTTGTTAGTGGCTTATAAAGTTGTTATTAGTTATTTCTACTGAACACTTTATTTGATTTTACTTCTTCTTATCTTTAACCGTCATCTCATACTCTTCCTCAGAATACTTAGTAAGTATCTTCTCCTTATCAATTCCTAGTTCCAGCACTCACCTTCTTTTATACCTTCATTTATTCCCTGCTGTATTCCATCTTCCACACCTCTCTGGTACTGTTCTTCCTTCAGTACTTCCATGTGACCTTCTTCGTCATATTCGTAAATGCTCACTCCGACCACCTCGCTTCTATTCTTTCTGAAAAAATCGGATAGTACATTTTCCTGAATACATTCATCTATCGCCTCATTAACAGCAATCTCTATATCCTTCTTTTCCTCATTCTTTTTTGTCTTACCTTATTTACAAATATCATGTAATCTTTAAGGCTTTTACACTTTTCAAGAAGCTCACTGTTATTACCACTGTTAATGTTTAAAACCTGAACTATAAGTTCTAAGCTGTTAACGGCATTAATTCGATCATTAATATCCCCTACACCTAATTCTGTCATTCCACATTCAATCTGTGTCTCTTTATTTTTCTTTTCAAACATATACAGATCCTGACTGAATACAAATGATGCATCATTCTTGTACTTAACATAAATTCCGTTCTTAAGTGTTGTAACCATAAGATTCTCTGTATCTGAATAGCTTGTTCCGTTCATTCCATTATACAAATCCAAAAGATTATCCTTATCCCTATACAACAGACAGAATATAGTATCTTTGTGGTTTACATAAGTCTTACTTTCCTTCATTGGCAAATCTCCTTATTCTCAATTCTCATAATTGTTATACAGTAAAGAGATTGTTTCTTAGAAAAGTAATTCCTTATAAAGATAGTATCACTTGATACCCTCAAAGACAAGCATATATAAGCCAAATCGACGACTATTCCTTAACCACTTTCAGTATAGCACAATTAGAATTTATGTCTATTATTACTATACATAATATATCATGCATCCTGAAGTATCACAAGCATTTCTTTTATTTTTATATTTTAAATATATATAAACATATTAACGAAGCAATTTGCATTATATCAATTAATTGGCTTATACAAAATAAGCCGGACTGCAAAGATAACAGCCCGGCTCTTGTTTAATATAATATATTATAATGTATTAATCAAAATTTTCCCAATAATCAACAAATTCCATAAATTCTTTTGCTATTTCATCTGATGCACTGTTAAAATCGCATTTTGAATTATAATACACATTTTCTCCTAAACTTACCTTCTTATATTTTCCACCTTCATCAGTGTCAGGATACATATCCAAAGCCTTTATTACCAGTGGTATTTTGATAAACTGTATTTCACACAGCTTTTCATTGATATACTCTTTATCTTTTTCCTGCAATTTGTAGAATAATACCCCTGTTATCTGGTATTTATTTTTATCAGTTTTATATGATAAATAATCGAAAATATGTGTTGCCTCATTATAACATTCTGGTTTTTTAGCATTTTTACTCTCTGTAATTATATTAGCATGCTTTAATGAAGGATAATTTTCAATAATTTTATCTCTAATGTCATTTAATTTATCATTAATAGCTTTTGAACAATCTTCCGCACATTTTTTATCTAAAGGTCGCATATGGATGTTTCCGTTAATTCTATTGCATAAATTATATGCATTTCCTACAACTCCATTTTTTGCATCTTTCCTACCTTTGTCTGATGTCTCATATGAATCTATTTTTTCCCATTCATTACCATTAAACAATAATAATCTATATTCCTCACACATACCTTATCCTTTACCTTTCTTCTATACATAATTATATAATTGTTAACTAATTTATTTTTCAACAAATTCTGAACCATTAAAATAAAAATGTATAACTTGATTTTCATATCTTAAATGATATGTAAAATCATAAACATTCCATGTGTTATGTCTTCCTCCAGAATTCATATGAATTACATATTCACTATTAAAATTATATTTTTTAATTATATAATTTTTAAAATCATTCATTTCTTTTGAATTATTTATTGTTAAAAATGCATCTCTTTTATTTACCCAATAACTTTGATTCAAATCAATAGAACCATCTGGTTTATATACAATATGATCTTCCTGAGGAGTATCAGGCTCCGGACTTGGTTCTGGTGATGGACCTGGCGCCTGTTCCGGAGATGGCTCAGGAGATGGTGTGGCAGGTGCTTCTGTAACCTGCTCATTATATTCCTGCGATGAATTGCTGCCATTATCCTTACCTGCTGAATCATTATCCTCGACAACATTATTCTCTTGCGCTTCCTCTGTCACATTCTCACTGGCTTCTTCTGTATCAGATTCTTCTGTCATATTTTCCGTTGATAATGCAGTATCCATACTTTCTTCTGTATTCTTATTAGTCGGTGTTTCTTTTATAGAAGTTGTTTCAAGTTCCACTTTTTTACCATTTTTCGTCTTATTACTTTCCTTAGAGTTCTTACTGTTTACACCTATAACAACACCAACTACGCACAGTATAACAACAATAGCGCTTACTATCCCGATTATAACAATTTTAGAATTGGATTTTTTAAACAAATTTTGCATCTTTTGTCCTCCCATATTTAACTCTATATATTATAAGCTAAACCACTCCATTTTTGTCAAGTACTGTTATATGTGTGTACGATTTTGTAATTAACTTTTCTTATTCTAGACCCTATATAAAAAGCGGATTGCCAGACTTATGCCCGTAACAATCCGCTCGTTCTTCATTTCATTTTTAACAAAACTTATAATTACAGCTTTCCACCATATACAGGGAAGCCACTGCTCTCGCCATAATTTTCTATCTTCTTGAAGTTCTTAAGCACTTCCATATCCTCTGCGCTGATTTCAAAATCAACCTGTGCATTAGACTTCATATGCTCTGCGTTGCCAGTCTTTGGAAGTGAAACAGCACCAAGCTGGATTGTATAACGGATATAAAGCTGTGGAACTGTTACGCCGTATTTGTCAGCCATTTCCTTAATCTTGGCAGTCTTTACAAGGCTTTCAATATCACTAATCTGGAAATTAGATATGCCGATTGCCTTAAGTTTTCCTTCTTTGTAAGCTTCCTCAAGCGTTCTCCATGCTTCTCTGTTTCCAGCCTTAGCCTGTTCATATGTCTTATGCTCAGCAGCAACCTTTGATACAACAAAAAGTTCTTCTCTTGGCACGCCGCATGTACGCACTCCTTCACCGACACCGCGATCAGAAGCATATTGTCAAGTATGTATGTCAGATTTTTATATATTCATCGTCATATATGGGGGAATGCATATAATTGCATCTTTTACAATTAAATTTCTTGGATGAATAATATAACTTTCGTATTCGTTTTTTCCAAATTCTTCGCAGATGGTAGACTTTCCCATACGTCTGGCGCCTTCTGTCAGTAAAGCTTTTTTCCCCTAACATTCATTTTTCCATTCCAGTAGTTTTTTATATATTTTTCTTTTTAATATCATGGTTCCTCTAGATTATGCGCATATATGTTAGTTCTAATTTTTATGATTATACGCACATTCTAAACAGGTTTTGAATTTATTTGCAGGGAGGCTTTTATATGTCAATGAATATTAACAGTTTGATTCGGACGGAGATTTACTGAATGCAAATGGTGTTACAGGTATGGATGTTACTGTAATCGTTTAAGTGGTACATGGACTTTAGAACAATATGAAGGACAGTACAGAGCTGCTATGTACGCAGCCGTAAAATCAGCCAATCCAAATTGGAAGCCCGGACAAGCATTTGATACAGGCATTCTTGATAATGTCACAAGAGAATCCATAGAAGCTACACTTGTCCAAAATGGTAACAGACTCGTTCGTAATTCTATTGATGTATCGGTATAAAAGGGAGAAACGTATAGACTTCAAAAAGGCGGCAAATCATCTCAACATATTGTTGATGATTTGCCACCTCGACTTTTAACACTGATACCGTATCCACACCGCATCACTGTCAAATTTTTTTAGAAAGATAGGAAAGTTCATCCGCTGCAGTTTTTCGGGTTATCCCTGTCTTTACATCTTCTGTTTGCTCCACAACCTGCTTTTCTGTGGTTTCCTTAGCATTATTTTTCCGTATATTACCGGTATAAGCATTTGTGTAAATATTAGAGTAATTGTTTACACCTGTAACTGCCATACTAACATCTCCTTTCGTATTACAAAGCTTTCATTACCTTTTATTAGCATAATAATCCCAAATACCATTAAGCATTTTCCGATTACCATCTGATACATTCAGATTTAGCCTTAAATCTTTCCAATCACCCAAATACTGCTGCGATAATTTCTGGTTATCCGACTGGATGGCGGATAAAAATGCCTGATATGCCGAATTTTTGATAACCCCCTTTTCTTTAGATTTTGCAGTATTTTCCTGGTTCTCACCTATGTTCTGTTCATTTGCTGTCTGTTCACTTTCTTTATGGTAAACTACCGATGGTGTAAAATCCTGTAATTCTGACCAGATTTCTGTGGAAGTTGCCATAAAATTACTGTGGTTTTCATATGCCTGATTCAGCATATCCAGTTCTTTTTCTTTGGTCAATTCCTCAATTTTGCCCGATTCTGTCACATAATACTCCAGCTCATAATCTTGTTCCGCATATTTTTCTTCAATGCTGTTTTTCATTTTGTTATATGCTTCTGCCATTCTGTTTACATGATGTTCAAAGGAATCAGTTTTTACACTCTCTGTATCTTCTTTGACAAATATATCCGTCACTTCCTTCTCAAAACGGTTCTGATAATCCATAGAACTGACAGAAGATAAATGTCGAAAGCTCTCCTGCCCTGTTTTGGAAATGGAAAGTGTATCTGTATACTGTGTCATTTTCTTTTCTAAATCTGCCGGAACATTTTGCTTTGTATTTTTCCTGCTGTTATGTTCGATTGCAGAATATGTAATATTTGTATTATTGTAAATCTTCATAGCTGTTTCCTTCCCAGATAAATACCATTAGACTCTAATATCAATCGGCACATACCTTTTAATTGTGTCTGTTTGTACCATTTCTGCTGCCTCTAAACTATCTGTAGCAAGCTGCTCCTGCAAAACCTCGTCTGGAAGTTCTTCCATATTCTCCACAGTTTTTTCCGTCATCTGCTCTGTCATTTCTTCGGTTGTCTCCGAAAGTTCGTCCATGATTTCAGACATCATGCCCTTGTTTTCCTCTGTTCCAAGAGCTTCATCCACCATTTCTTCCTTTCGTTCTTCTTCTGTTTTAGGCTTATTCCTCTCAGCAGCTTCCGCAATCTTTTCGCCATGTTCTTCTGCCTCGTCCATGACATGAAACATCTGTGAATTATTATACTCCTGATTTGCTGCCGCAATTTCATCCTCATAATTATGAAACATTTCCAACTTTTCAGAGATTTCTTCCAAACTGTCAGCCTTTCGGTTTTTCAAATTTTCTTTTTGTGCTTCAAAAAAAGCCACCTTATTATCCCGTTCCTGCTGTCGCTGCAATTTTTCCTGTGTACTTTTCAACATATTAGAACTATTAAATCTATTTATCAATAAACCTCCACCGGATAAATTGACTGTAAAACTCATCTGGTTCCTCCTTCCCGACAAATTAATACAAAAGATTTTTCTTCTTGTCATTTAGGCTTAACATACTATACTTCCTTATCTATCTTACTTGACGTTAGAGAAGAATTCGTTTTAGAATATGTACCATTGTTTGTATAAGTCGCACTTGCACGATTCGCAGCATTTGATATACCAGTTGCTTTCTGGGCTGTTTTGCCTGCAAAGGAATTGTAACCTGTAAAAACCGTTTTCAATGAACTGATATCTGCTTTCTTCAATTCATCTTCATCCAGCTCCAGCTTATTCCCCTTTCCTATGGTAATACCTATTTTAGAAAGTAAATGACTGGTTTTGTCTGTCATGCCTGTCATCCATGAAGCATTTCTAAGGACATCTTTTGTATTGGATTCTCCTGCCTCCTTAACAACATCATTATAATCATCAATAAAAGATTTCACTTTTTTGGTAATTGCATCCCAGTCATAATCCTCTACCTCTGTTTCTTCCCCGGTCTTTTCATCCTTCTTTTTTATTTTCTTTTTTTCCCAGAGTGACGCATCGTTTAGTGCATCTGCTGATTTTTTCAGGGAATCCGCACTTGTTTTCATCAGTGTAAGCTTCTGTGAAGTATCGCCTTTCCCCGATAATTTTTCTGCATCCTGCTTTGCATAATATGCTTTCATAAGTTTTCCAT
>ERZ835880.94-NODE-94-length-105095-cov-82.218945_pt1 | contig 105095 bp, 88 predicted proteins | sample MGYA00519944_ERZ835880 | MGnify/ENA primary metagenome ERZ835880 (study PRJEB31850, sample SAMEA3708787) | human gut metagenome | biome: human gut; feature: human-associated habitat; material: faeces | place: China | collected 2014 ... | reverse complement strand
TTATTTAGTAATTATAATTTTTAACTCGTCCTCTAATTTTTAGTGGACACTAGTGACTTTCTGGAACAAATAATACCAATGCCTTGCTTTCCCACTCATCAGCCAAGAAACGGAATGCTTCTTTGGAAAGTCCAACACGTGCATCGTGGGTGGAGCCATGACGAATCTCATAAACGACTAAATCCAATAATTCACTTGAACCCAATTTGGTAACGCTACGAATATATTTTGTCTGTCGTTCAATATCTACAGATGTGGTTTCTGCGATAAAATCCTCTGGTAGGAATTTATTTTTCAAGAAGTCTACGAACTCTAAACGATTATATTTTTTATTGAATTCCATAGTGCAAATTATTTAAGTTGTTCTGCAAGAATTAGTATTTCATCACCTTCTGTAACCTTATTCATCTTTTCTACGATACGGTTAAGATAGTCTTGGGTTACTTTTTCCATTACTTTATTAGCAGTTTTACTAGTTTGCTTGTTTATAAAGCGGACCTCTTCTCCTGTCAAGCCATCGTTCTGTATTATCAGAAGTAAATCGGTAAGGTAATCCTTAGGTAGTACCTTGGTTTTACCCCATTGTTTTAGCTTTTCAACAGCTTCGAGGCGTGACTTTTCTTTTTCATCATTACTAATGCTACGGTAGAGATGTGTCTTAACATGTTGGTATAGTTTATCGAACTGCTTATCTACTGCTACGGCCTCTTCTGTTTCAGCTGCTTCAAACAAATTCAAAGCTTGCTCTGAAGTGAGCATTATTGGAGCATTCTCTGTGTTATCTCCTATTTTGAACACGAAGTCATTCCCTTTTTTACCAAAGAGCAACACACCCTTACAAGGTTTCTCTATTTCTCGACCTGTTCGAGCACGATGTGGTATCTGAAGAGCTAAAGAATGTACCTCTGAGCCCTTAAGCTGATTCAGTAGATTGCGGTATTTGGTGTCCCAAGAACGCTCTTCACTCTTCGCAAGCTCTGCTTGATAACGTTCCTTGAAGAAGGCATTGAGTTGTTCCTCATCGGTAAGAGCTTTCGTATCTTCACCCATAATAGCATGAATCATTGCCATCTTAAGAGTCGAGATTTGTTTAGTACGTGTTTCTGCCTCGCCTATATCAGTTGGAAAATAGTTGTAGATATAGAGTTTCTCAAACATTTTTTTGTTGATACGATTGATACGCCCTATACGCTGAATAACCCTAGTTGGATTGTATGGTATATCGTAATTGAATATTGTTCCAGCACGATGTAAATTATATCCTTCGGAAATGGCATCAGTCGCAATCAATATTTGATAGTCATCTTTTTGGTATTGAGGTTTTAGACCTGCATCAAAGTTTGCACGAATGGTTGACTTATTTATAACAGATGCTTCTTTTGATGTATATTTGAAAATACCCAATCCATCCTCTGCCAAAGCTGCTCCAAGATAGTTTGCAGTATCTGCAAATTCTGTAAAAACGATTATCTTACGAGACGGATCCTTTGCACGCTGTTCTTTTAACAACTTACGGAATGCGTCAAGTTTGTAGTCAAATTTCATTCCATAAGTTACAACAGACTTGCCTCTAATCGTTTCCTCTTTTGCCACAAACCATTCATTACGTATATCTTTGAGCAGTTGTAAGTCTGCTTGGATAGCAGACAAGAATTCGTCTCGCTTGATATATTTCATATCAATTTCAAAGAATCCTCTCTCTTGATATTTTTCAAATGCTTCAGCAATTTCCTCGCTAAGGTCATCATCAGTTGTTTCGTAGAACTCTTCTACATCAGGTAATGTTCCCTTTTTATATACGGGAACTTTATCTCGCTTCTCAATCCATTTGAGAATATGCTCAGAAGAATCAATCATAGAGTTGAGAGAATCACGAAACGCAGCAACAGAACTTTCATAGCGACGTACCAGCATACGACGCATAAAGAGAGAGACATTGACCTGTCGTCCAATCAACATACCCAAATCTGTACCCATCTTCTCTTCAAGTTCCTTATCAAGTTCTTTTTTTAACTTCTCATCATCAACAATATATCTTGTGGGTTTGTATCGGGCGCCTTCGTAATAGTGAGTGCCAGGTTTTTTATCTTTCTCCTCATCATTGGGTGAGATTAGATTAAGTGTACGAAGATAAAGATCTCTAATGTCGCCCAAATAATAACCCAACTGTACAGGTGGTTCAGGAATAACAGGGTTTATTTTCTGGCGTTTCAAGTCTTCTTTATATTCAGGAATTTCTTCCAAGTCAAGACGTGAACGACGCACTACTAAAGGCGAAATGATGGAACGAATGCTTTTAGCAATAGCATCTGCTTCCTCCTTTATTTCATCTTTGGTCAGTGTGTTCTTGCGTTGTCCTTCTGCCAAATCCTTATAACGTGATATCAACTCCTTAAATGCCGCACCTAAATTTTCTACGGTCTTTAATGTAGACTTACTTGGAATCTGGAAGAGTTTCAACATTGAGTAAATATCCTCGGGACGGTTATTAAATGGAGTTGCTGTAAGCAACATAACCTTATTACCCATACATAAGTCATGTAGGGTGCTGTAATCCTGAATAAACTCGTTTTTGTATTTATGAGCCTCGTCTACAATGATAAGAAACTTTTCATCTGTACGCATTATTTGTCTGTAATGCTCCAATGCTGCATCAATCTTACCTGAACTAAATACCGATGCTGTAAAGCCAAATTCATCCTTGTACTCATCCCATTGCGTTTTTAAGTGGGGCGGACAAATTATAATAGTACGCAAATGCAGATTGCGGGCAACGGTAGAGGCAATAATACTCTTACCCAATCCTACAACATCAGAGATAATTACTCCTTCGTGATTTTTTATTGAGTTAAGAGCTAATTGTACGGCATCCGTTTGATATTTAAGATTGGAATATGTACCATCTGTAATATCACTTGGTGTTAAAATATTCTCGTCTGTTGGTGTATTAAAATATTCATGCAGAACACGAACAAACATAGCGTATGGCGAGTATAGTTTTTCAAACCATATATGCTTGATGACTTTTTCTTTGAATTCTGTTATGTGTTCTGTATCTACAACAGCGACAGATGTTTCCCATAATTCATCAAATACGGCTTTACCCTCAATATAACTTGGCTTATCACGAAGAATTACATTTAATTCCAAGCGATTCTTAAGTCCTGTTACAGAAAGGTTGCTCGAGCCGGTTATCATCGTACCAGGGAATGTTCCGCAGATATTTTCCTCTTCTCTGTTTTGGAATAGATATAGTTTAGCATGATTCGGATCAAGCGTTTTGCGAACTTCTAATGTGCCATTTTCTAATTTCTCCAAAAACAACTTGAATTTCTCTATTTGCTCTTCTGAATCAAAGAAATCAGTATTGTTAAATATTTCAACAAGACTTTTATAAAAATCTTCGCGTAATTGGCCACGGGTTTTATTCGTCGTTGAAAAATTTTCAACCTCTTTAATGCTGTTGACTATATTGCGCTCTACTTCAAGTCCAACAAGAACTTTCAGATTCACATTTTTGAGTTTTTCACACAATTCTGCAAATCCAGAGAAATAAAAGTATCCGACCAAAAAATAAGCATTATCACATTTTGGTAAAATAGAATTGATAATGTCAGATAATATTAGTTCTTTGTTCGTTATAAATTGACCGTCCATTATTACGTCCTCTATATCTATTATTTATTCTTTACTTAATGCTTATTGTGAGAGAAGTATATCTTTTTAATATACAATGGCTTGCAACTTCACTTCTCGCAAACTTCTCGCAAACTTCTCGCAAATTAATCTTCGTGCGAGAAGTTTATTCACCATCGATATACTCCCACATTTTCTTTTCTCCAAGACTGATTACTCCAGCTTTCTTTAATGCTGAAAGAAGATGGCCTATTTTAGTTATCTTTTGTTTCTCGGTTAAAGCTTCTGGAAGTTTGGTGAGCAATAATTCATCTACATCTTTGCGACTAACTTTCTTATGCTGTTTAATAAACTTAGAAAGAAGATCCTTGTAATACTTATCATCCAATCCTTTATTCTTAGTATAATCAGCCTTCTTTCCTATATTGCTTGCGACCGTTTTTGCAACATACAATGCATTTTTACGGCCTTCTACTAACTTCCTTTTGCGGAGGTAAGCTATCTCGTAATCCGTCAAGTTTTTATGCATTTGAATTCTACTCAAAAGCTCCATTTCCATCAAGTTTAGCGAATGGTCCTTTGCTAACAGCGCAGCATAATCCATATCAAGTACTTTGCTAACAATCGTTAACTTTACTTTATTATCGGAGAAGTCATAGTCAGGCATCGGGAAAAAGCGTTGCTTCTGAAGATTGAACATTCTACGAATACCACTACCGATTGTATCAACCATTTTCAGTTCCACCATTGCACCAACAAGGAATGGATTCCTATATCGTTCTTCAGGAGCATCATTCTGTAATACATTATGTATATTGTCTGGAATAAAGCCACCCACGTTAGAAAATATCAAACGGTCCTCATGTTCTATTACATTAATCATCCCATGATATGAATAGTCCTGATGTGCTATTGCATTATTTAATGCCTCGCGAATCGTAAAAGGATCATATGTTTCAAGTTCATCAGGCACTAATTCCAATAAAGCGGGATTCATGTATCTGTATTTTAAGTTGCGTATCTTGGAAAAAATACGACTTACTGCCAACACAAAAGGGCATGTCTCAATGCTATAATCGCGTTCATTTCCGTTAGAATCTTTCAGTATCCAACGAATGCGGGCAATAGCAGGTGAAATCAGATGTTCACTTTCCGGTTTTCCCAACAACAAAATGGCAGTATTGGTTATTTTACCCTTTTTGGTAATCCTTGCCTTATTCAAGAATGTGGTATCATCCCATTCCTTCATCTCCTCACGCAGATGCTCATGCTTATTTGCATACCACTCGCGAGCTTTGGCTATCGCTTCTGGGTCGAGATCATCAAAAGTAGCTTCATCTATAATTTCGCCACTCCAATCGTTCTGAGAATGGTATATTTTTCGGATATAATCAGGAAAATCTTTCAGTTTTGTCAAATTGCTTCCTACTCGTACATACGCTTCACCTTTAAAGTTAACAGGCTCAGAATTGGTTGCAGGAATAATAAACATTACAATGTGATTGCCATTATAATCAAATTCCTCTATTTCAAAAGAAATCATTGGGGAGAGATTCTTTCTCAACCACAATTCATAATCTTGGTTGCTAATCTTAGCTTCTGCCATACGGAGATTTGTACCAACAATGTCCCACGAACCGTCTTGAACACCTAGTACCAAATATCCATACGCCTTATCTTTTAGACAAGCAACATTTGAAATTCCTGATATGTATTTGCCAACACCTTCGTATGTAATGCTACTATGCGATTCGCTGATATTGGTCTTAAACTCCAACCATTCTGTTTCACCCGCTTCTTTACGTTTGCGAGCAATATCAAGGAGATGCTCTAACAATGCTATTTGTTCTTCCCGTGTACGCATAATCTATAAATTTCTAAAATTATGAAATTCTAAAACGCTCTTATTTATTTTGCGACATCAGATATTGTTTATACTCTCTAACGATTAACTCTTTTATATCAACCCCAAGCAAATCCGAGATTTTCAGCAAGTTATTGAGGTCAGGTTGCGATGAGTTGGTACACCACTTTGAAACGGTTGATGGATTTACGCCCAATTGTTCGGCTAACCATTTATTGGTGCGTTTTTTCTCAACTAAAACTACTTTTATGCGGTTTATATCTTCCATAACTTTATTCATTTATAACAAAATTAGTGATTTTATTTCATTAAAAACGCGATTTGCTAATACTTTTTGTTGAAATATTCTCAGTTCTGTTGAATTATATATAATTTAGTGAGCAAAATCTATGTTTTGGGAGTAAATATAAAATGGGCTCTATTACTAAAAATCAGCATTACGTACCTCAGTCATATTTGAGATGCTTTTCTGTAGACAAATCCTCTATTGGAACATTCTGCATTGAAGATGGTAGATACTTTGAAAAAGCTACAATAAAAGGACAAGCTAAAAAAGAATGGTTTTATGACAAAAATAATGAATTAGAAAACTCATTTTCGGAAATCGAAGGTCGATTTCTTCAAAACAGACAATCTATTGCTAAAGATCCAAAAGCAAAACTTTCACGTGACCAATGGGAGATTTTATATCAGGACATGATAGTACAGCTGATGAGAACTCCTAATATGGCAAACAAGGTTGATTCCATAATAAACGCAGAATCTCATCGGATATGGAAACACGATAGCAATCCGATAGTAAGAGAACTAGCTGATTCTTTTACTGCAAAAATGCCAAATGCTATTATCAATGCTATGCATGTTATGTGTAAACACCCTTATATTCTTCTTGATCTTAAATGGCGTCTTGTAATTAATAACACTGACCTTCCCTTTATAACCTCAGACAATCCTGTATGCCTGTATAATCAGTTTGCAGAGAAACGTCATAATAATTTATGTGGGCTTGCATTATCCGGATTACAAGTATTCTACCCATTAACACCACAATTAGGAGTATTTTATTTTGATGGGGATATTTATAAGTGTGGGTCAGCAAAAAGACATTTTATTGAGATTAGCCCAGAAGATGTATTTCATTTAAATATATTAATAGCCCTTAATGCTACAGTAAATATATTTTACAATACACAAATAACAGATTTAAAGTTTATACAAAACATAATTAAAATCGCTAGAAATTATCGAATAAGCTCTTATAAGGATACAGAAATACCAATTACTCCAAACTCTAGTTATGTTGTAATGCAACATATCATGCCATTGTGTAAACTAAACCTCTCTTTCACCAAGGAATTAGACAAAGCACGAATAGCGTCCATTATAGGTTATAGAAAGAATGTTATATTCGGGGATAATGATATTTCATCCACGAATATCTAGAACAAACCCTCATTTCCGACATTCTCACTCTGACGAAGTTTCTCCATAATCCTGTCAGCTATTTCGTCTGACGACAGTTTTATATAGTCGAAGAATGTGCGCTGGTCTTTATGTCCACTGATTGACATCATCTGTACGGTATCGAATAGTCCGGTAAGGTAAAGATTGGTGATCCCACTTCGACGCGCAGTGTGCGATGTAACCAAGTCATACCGATATTTTATAACATCGCCATTTTCGTTACGCATAAATTCTGCATCGCCACGCCCTTCCATTTCTCGTTCGCGCATAGTGAGTTTGGTAATCTCTGTCTTTCGCAACGACGGAACATCTTCGGATAGTCGTTTGAGTATATCCTTAATATATCTATTGAGAATGACATCCGAAATCTCGGGGATATTAAAATTGTAACGCTCAGCTATGCGCAACAGATTGTCGTTCATAATGGGAACAACAACTGGTGTGCTGGTTTTCTTTTGTATCAGGCGGACAACCTTGTTGCCTCTTGCTGTGGTGGTAAAGTTGCTGGCTGTAAGTGCTGAATAGTCGCTGTATCTTTGACAAGTGTAGCAACCTACAAGAAACACATCGCGTACTTGTGCATCTAATCCCTCTAATGGCATTTCATACAAGGCCTGAAGCTCTGCATCGTTCAAATAGATTTCTTTTGCTTTATCACATTCGCGGACACGGATTTTCGAGAAACACTTTTCAGCAATAGAATTGTTGTGCAATCTGGCTTTATGGGCATAACCAACCATTGCACGGAAGCAAACCAGATATTTGTTGATGCTTTTGGGCATGTACTCCTCCTTCTCCAACATGAAAAGAAACTTATCTACCAATCGTTGATCAATACTCTCCCATGTGAAAGGGTGTTTTTTATAGAAACGTTCAAGAATAAGTCTAAAGGACTCCCAGACTTTACAAGTGTTTGCACTGTAGGTGTTGCCATTGTGTTTGATGGACCCCTCTCTGATCCCTGCAATAAAGTCATTGAGGAATGTTCGCACATCTTTTTTACGAGCTTCTTCGGCAGCCTGTTTCTTCTGCTTACGATCTTCTTCCTCCTTCCGTTGTTGTTCTCTGATTTCGGCAAACACAATGGATTCTATTGCGCTATCAATGTATGTATCTTCAAATTTACCCTGGCAGAGCAGTTCTTCCAACGCTTGGTCAATGGCACACATCTTACGATAAATAGTCTGCCCATCTTTGGTTCGGTAAAATTTCTCCAAACTTGCAGCATCCCTATTTGCCCTCTCCCAGACATTGCGGTCAATCACAATTCGCGTATTGACATTTTTATCAATTTTCGGAACGCGTTTTCTTATTCGAACGAACAGTGTAGCCTCCTTGCTTGTGCCTTTTCTCAAAAAGTAGTTGCCCATAATTTTTTTCTTTATGTTTTCACCACAAATTTAGCGAAACTTTTTGAGATTTGTCACCACATTGTCACCACATTTTCAAAGACAGTTTAATATCATCTTTATAAAATAAATTTATAAAGTATTGTATTTCAGTATATTTCTTGTTTATTTTAATTTTCATGATTAAATAAAATAAAGAAAATAGATTCCTGGTGGCACCACAGAAAAATCCTGATTCAAAAGAATCAGGATTTTTTTGTTTTCCCCAAGCACGCAAAAAAACAGCAAAATCCTGTGATGTATATTAATATGTAACTATATGTCAATCAATTCAAATTTAATCATATATCAAGAAAACGGACTTTACGGCTTGGAAGATTGTAATGCCAATGTTATCTAAAATGCTGATAAATATTGATTTTACTGTTTCATGCAGATAATAAGCCGCAAATTTTGCGGTTAATTATCCGCAAAACCGTATATTTGCAGAAAACAGTGACGCCTATGTATATACATGAACATAACGAATGGCCTTCCTTTTCGTGGGATAAGGAACTTGTCAGTGAGAAACTGAACAAGGTAAACAAAGCTGTCGGTTATCTGATGGGACGTCTTAGTGTAATCGGTTTTAACGACAAGATGTCTGCCGTAGTTGAATCCATCTCTCATGACATCATTGCATCATCAGAAATTGAAGGAGTGGAATTGAACAATGAACAGGTACGTTCATCTGTAGCCCGTAAACTCGGAGTGCAGCTACCGAATCCGACCGAATCCTCACGGTATATAGACGGAGTAGTGGAAATGGCACTTGACGCAACCGTCAATTTCAACAGTCCGCTTACCCATGAAAGACTCTTCGGCTGGCACAACTGCCTGTTTCCTACCGGATGGAGCGGTCCAACGAAAATAGATGTAGCCCGATACCGCAGTGGAGAGATGAAAGTTATTTCTGGAATGTTCGGTCGGGAAAAGGTACATTATGTAGCGCCTGCTCCTGAAAGAATAGACGAAGAAATGAATCGGTTTCTGGGCTGGTTCAATTCAGATGTACATAATGGCTATGTAAAGTCGGCGATAGCCCATTTGTGGTTTGTCTGCATCCATCCTTTCGATGACGGAAACGGACGAATCGGACGAGCCATTGCTGACATGGCACTTTCACAAGCTGAAAACTCAAAGATGCGTTTCTTCAGTATCTCCCATCAGATAAACAAGGATAAAAAACAGTATTACGACATATTGGAGAAAACACAGAAGGGAGATTGCGAGATTACTGAATGGATCATCTGGTATCTTGACTGCCTGCTCCGTTCTGTAGAGCAATCCGACGAAACATTGTCGAAGGTTCTTAACAAGGCCATATTTTGGCAAAACCATGCTGAAACGGTCCTGTCCGAACGACAACGCGAAGTCTTGAATTTATATTTGGACGGTTATCCCGGCAAACTGACGGTCAAGAACTGGGCAAAACGTGTAAAGGTATCACCAGATACAGCAGCACGCGATATAAAAGATTTGGTAGAAAAGGGTATTCTGATACCCCAGCAGGGGCGGGTTCGTGACGTATACTACGGAATCCGCTGCAGTGAGTCTATCCTTGTCATTCCCATGCCTGAAGATTTATAATCAAAATAGACACTGTCCAAAGTTTTACTTGTGTCGTATTTTGATTATAAACCTAGTTCTTAAAAAATATTTTATAGTGCCTGTTTTATGCAATTTGCAAGTGCGGCAAAATGAATCAGTCTAAAAGGGCACGCTTGAAAATATGCGCAATATGCGCAGCCTGACATTAAATAATTTACTGTCATTCCATTTATAAGCGTATCCTTACTTAATAACTTAATAATATAATATAAGTTTTCTGGGGCAGTCGCATTCAAAGATTAATGTATTTGTCCATACCGTTCACTTTGAATTTAAGCCGGCCGTTTTTCGACTGAGGAATTTTCTTGAACTTGACAGTGACTGTCGTTGTATTCTTTCCGAATTTCGCATCCACATGTTGGGCAGTGTAGGTCTTTCCGTTGCATTCAAGTACGATTTTATCTATACCCAGTCCATTGCTGCTGTCTCTGTCGTCTGCAGAAAGTGTAAAGACCACAGTCGTTTTCCCTCCTTTATTGGAGAAACTGACCAGTCGGGGAGTGGCAAAGGCGGTTGCCGCAATCAGCAACACTGCCAGAAAAGAAATTGCTTTTTTCATCTTCAAATGATTTAGGGTCGTTATGCTATATTTTGAAGCTAAAGTTACAAAGAATTCTTATATATCGGACTTTTTATCGCCGATTTATGGCGAATCCCCCTCACTTGCTTTGCCTCTCTTTGTAAATATACCTAAAAATAGGTATTGCCTATCTGCCCGAAGCCGAGTACTTTTGCATTTGTAATAATTACAAATTTAAAATAAATCATTAAATACTTATTTTATGAATACAATCATTAATACAAGAGTACCGGAGTTTAAAGTTCAGGCTTATCATAACGGAAAGTTCACTACAGTATCCAGCGAAGACATTAAAGGAAAATGGGCTATTTTCTTCTTCTATCCTGCCGATTTCACTTTTGTATGCCCTACAGAACTGGTAGATATGGCAGAAAAGTACGAACAGTTTAAGGCCATGGGAGTAGAAATCTACTCAGTAAGTACAGACTCTCATTTTGTACACAAGGCATGGCATGATGCTTCCGAAAGTATCCGCAAGATACAGTACCCTATGCTGGCAGACCCTACAGGTGCATTGTCACGCGCATTCGGAGTCATGATTGAAGAAGATGGAATGGCATATCGTGGAACCTTTGTGGTGAATCCGGAAGGACTGATCAAATTAGTGGAGATTCAGGACAACAGCATCGGCCGTAATGCCGACGAGCTCCTCCGCAAGGTTGAGGCCGCTCAGTTCGTTGCCTCACACGACGGTGAAGTATGTCCGGCTAAATGGCAGAAAGGTGCAGAGACACTGAAGCCGAGCATTGACCTGGTAGGCAAAATTTAAAAGTCGAGAGGAGGAAAGTGTATGTTGGATACATCATTAAAAGAACAACTCACACAGATTTTTTCCGGACTGGAGGCTGACTATGTATTCGACATTACGGTACATCCTCAGCACGACAGCCGGCAGGAACTGATTGAACTGCTTGAAGAGACAGCTGCATGCTCGGACAGAATTTCCTGCAGGGTGCACGAAGGCGAGGGGCTGGAATTTCATCTGCTGAAGAATGAACAGGATACGCGTATCTGTTTTCGTGCCGTTCCCAACGGCCACGAATTCAGTTCCCTGCTGCTTGCCGTACTGAATGCCGACGGCAAAGGGAAAAACCTGCCTGATGAGGCCACCCAAAGAAGAATCAAGGGACTGCAGGGACCGGTTTCAATCACTACCTACATGTCGCTGTCGTGTACCAACTGTCCGGATGTGGTACAGGCACTGAATGTCATTACGTGGTTGAATCCCAATGTCTCGCACCTCATTGTCGACGGTGCGTTGTTCAAAGAGGAAGTGGAGCGGTTGAAAATTCAGGCTGTACCGTCTGTTTGGGTGAACGGAGAATCCTTTCATATAGGACGCAGCAGCCTGGGTGAGTTGTTGGAGAAACTGGAAAGCAAAGTGGGTACAGCTCCTTCTTCTGATGCCCCGGCCGAAGCACATCGTTTCGATGTGCTGGTGGCGGGAGGCGGTCCGGCTGGAGCATCCGCCGCCATATATTCGGCCCGTAAAGGACTGAAGGTAGGGGTTGTTGCCGGGCGTATTGGAGGTCAGGTAAATGAAACCGTGGGTATTGAGAACCTGATTTCCGTTCCTTATACCACCGGACAGACCCTGGCAGCGGATCTGCATACTCATCTGTCACACCATAAGAATATCACCATCTTTGATAACCGGCGGATAGAATCCTTTGCCCTGCAGGGTGCGGAAAAGCAGCTTACCGCAAAAGGAGGAGAGACCTTCCTCGCTCCGGCACTGATTATCGCTACCGGAGCCTCCTGGCGTAAGTTGAATGTGCCGGGCGAAGCCGAATATATCGGCAGGGGAGTGGCCTTTTGTCCGCATTGCGACGGACCTTTCTATCAGGGAAAGCACGTTGCCGTAATCGGCGGAGGAAACTCCGGGGTGGAAGCGGCCATTGATCTGGCGGGTATCTGTGCCAAGGTTACCGTACTCGAATTTATGGAAAGTCTGAAAGCCGACCAGGTATTGCAGGATAAATTGTTCTCCTTGCCTAATGTGGAGGTACAGACTGCTGTGCAGACCCTCGAAGTACAGGGAAACGGTGAGGCCATGACTGCACTTCGTATCAAGCATCGTCAGGAGGGTACGGAGAGTGTGCTGCCGCTCGACGGAGTCTTTGTGCAGATTGGTCTGGCTGCCAATAGTCAGCCCTTTGCGGAAGCTTTGGAGACCAACCGCATCGGAGAAATCCTGGTCGACAAGAACTGCCGTACGGCTTTGCCGGGTGTCTATGCCGCAGGCGACGTGTCCGATGTCTCTTATAAACAGATCATTATTTCGATGGGGGAAGGAGCCAAAGCTGCTCTTTCAGCCTTCGAAGATAAGATAAAAGGAGTTATTTAAGTTGGCTGTTTTTATGTTCAACGGACATTGAAACAGAATGTTCCGTCACTCAGGAAATCGATTCATTCCTGAAGTGACGGAATTTTTTTATTCTGCCTTTCCGGGGAGTAAAGTTGGAAAGCCCTGTCATTTTTTACGTATGCGTTGATAATTCATATACCATTGGTCATATTGAAGGGGCTTGCCGGGTGTCAGTTTAGTCGTATTGTTTTTTATGTTTGTAAGAAAAAGGTTAGTTTTGCATAAAAATAGGATTATGCCGGAGGTTGGGGCATTGACGGAAGCAGCGGATATAATGGCTTATGGAGATGCCGTCCGGAAACAGATTCGAATAACCTTTTAATCAATTAATTATAAACAGAAGTAAAACGTGGATAAAATGAAAACACTTTATTCTTTGATAGCGGTGCTTGCCGTTGTTTTCTCGCTTACCTCATGCGGGAATAGTCAAAAACAGTCTGAGTCGTCTTCGGCAACTGAACAGGTGTCTCAGAAAGTCGATGTGGAGCATGCGATGTATGTAGAAGATATTCTGAAGAATGCGGAAAAGGAAGTGGGTAAGGAGGTTACCTTAAGAGGTTTTGTGACTCATACGTGCAAGCATTCCGGACGCAGATGTTTTGTAATGGGACGCGACCAGAAAACATCCATGCGTGTTGAGGCGAAAGGAAATATCGGAAGATTCAGTCGTGAATTAGTCGGTTCTGAATTGATTATCAAGGGTATCCTGAGAGAAAACAAACTGACGGGAGAATATATTGACCAGGCGGAAGAGGAACTGAAGGAAAAGCAGGGCAAGGGAGAAGACAGCGAGACCTGCCAGACTGAGTTGAATAATCTGACCAGCATGCGTGAATGGATGAAGGCTAACCACAAGAATTATTATTCAATATATTACCTGGAAGGAACCGATTATGAAGTGGTGGAATAAAAGTCTGTCATACTGGTTGAGGGCCGTTCATCGTGACCTGGGCTTTTTGATGGTGGGGCTGTGTCTCGTTTACGGAATATCGGGCTTTCTGCTGAATCATATGGACGGAAAGGATCCTGCCTTTAAGACTACGGAGGCGACTGTGGTGTTGACTAAGGGGATGGACCAGGAGGCACTGGAGGCTGAATGGAATGCCGGTCCGGAACGTCCGCTGCTGAAAAAGGTACTGGGAATAGATGAGGAACATTTCAGACTTATGCTCGAAGGGGGTGTCGGGGTGTATAATTCGGTAACCGGTGTGACAGAATATGAGGTGCATGTGAAGCGTCCGGTCATCTATTGGTTTAACAGACTGCATTACAACCGGGTGAACGGATGGAATGTGATGGGGGATTTCTTTGCTGTGTCTCTGGTTTTCTTTGCCCTGTCCGGCCTTTTTATGATGAAGGGGAAAAACGGTATTGCAGGACGGGGAAAATGGTTCTTGCTCATCGGTTTGCTGATTCCTGTATTGTATGTGATATTTGCCTGATTGACAGTAATGTATCTTTTATGTTTCCCTGTATGGTATTGTTTTAAGGGAAATGTCTTCCTGATAGCAGACAGTTGGTGTCGGGAAACGGAGAGTCTGCTTCCCGGCACCAGCTGTTTGATGTTAACCTTTAGACCGTAACAGGTTACAAGAATTTCTTCATGACGAAGTTGGTCAGCCGCAACCGGTTGGCCTGGCACTTCTGTTCTTTTATTACTTTATATCCCTTTTTCTCGAAAAAGGAACGTGCCGTCAGGCTGACTTCCGTGGTGATTACGGTCACTCCGTACGTCCGGGCAATGCCTTCCACCTCAGCAAGGAGCCGTGTGGCAATTCCCCTGCCTTGCCAGTCTTTGTGGACAAACATGGAATGCAGGTAGCCGGTGGAGTTCATGGAGGAAAAGCCGACCAGGCTTCCTTTATCGTTAAAGGCCCCTGTAAACCGGTGCTCATTCAGCAGTTTTACCCAATGTGCCAGACTGTTCCCGCACGAGGCCCAGTCTGCGACTTCTTCTTGTGTATAGTCTCTGAGATTGACGTTCAGCACGGTAGACTGGAATAACTCCTGCATTTCCGGGGCATCCTTTTCTTCGAGCGGCCGGACTGTATAGCTATTTTTTCGCGGTCTGATTACTTCGGAGGGGTTGTCTGCCGACATGCAATCGGCAGGAACCGGGCGGTTGACGATACTGCCTGTACGGTTTACTTTCCTCTTTCCGGAAATTTCTTTCAAGGCGTTTCTGCATGCTGCAGAAAGACTCGGCTTCATCTCACCGGATAAAAGCTCCAGACAGGTAGTCAGTTCGTTTCTCAACTCCGGGAAAGGTCTGCACATTCTGGCAGCAAGTTTTATCATGACCGAACGGCTGCTGTCGCTTTCTTTCCGGTCGGTCATTTTAGTCAGACAGAAATCGAACAGGTCGGTCCTGAAACGGTCTGTCTCCGGCATCGTTACAAGGAGGGAGAGAATCAGTCCGCGGCGGATGCGGAGAGTGGGGGACATGGCCAGATCGGCTATTCTGTCATAGAACGGAAGCAGGTATATTTCCTTGTCTTCTTTTGAAAGGTAGAATAATATCCATGCGGCATTGTAGGCGGAACGTTCGTCTTCTGAGGTACACAAGATTTCGCACAGACTGGAGATGTGTGCTTCGTCATGATGCAGTTCTCTGGCAAAGGAGGTGACCTCTGCTAGAGAAAGTCTGTCTTGCAGTTTATTTTTCCAGGGGTGTTTGTCGTACATGAGGTATGAATGGTTGAGTGTCGGTGTAGTCAGTGAAAAGGATAAAGAAATAGATGGGTATGCAACGGAAGGAAGTCTTCACACAACCGGAAAATCTTTTTCAACCCGCGCAGGGAGGTCGTATAACCTTCTGGTGCGGGTTGTCCGACCTCCGTACGTAGGTTGCAGCACCTCCCTGCGGAAGTCGGGCAACCGATAAGTATGTTCCGGTAAACCGAAGCCTGTCGGAGAATGATATTTCTTTTGTGTATCAGTGTCTTACTTCCATTTGTCGATTACCCATCTGGGGTCATGCGGTACGGTTACCTTCGGATTGTAGTGCATTCCTTCTGCATCCGGAATACGGATAAAGTAAGTCCGGTGATTGTGTACCGGCAGCGAATGGCTCCGTATCCACGGGTTCATGTTTCGGAGCAATGCGTAATTGATGCCCCTTCCTTTGGCAAAGCGTGCCAGGTCTTCGATGGTTTCTTCTACCTTGATTTCCCGGAAAGGAATCGGGGGATAAAGTTCTTCTGCCTTCAGGTAGAAGCCGAAAGCCTGAGGATTGGCAAACAGGGTCTTGGCTGCAAGGATGCGGTAGACGTATCGGGAGGTCTCCTCTACGAGATGCAGGTCCAGGGCATTCTCCTCGTATTGCCGTTCTGCTTCCCGGGAAATACGTCCCTGACCGGCATTGTAGGAGGCTGCCACACTGACCCAGTTGCCGAAGCGGGCATAGGCTTGTTTCAGATAACGGCAGGCTGCGGCGGTGGATTTCTCTACGTGGTAGCGTTCGTCCACATGGTTGTTGACCTCCAGTCCGAATTCGCGGGCAGTGGTGGGCATAAACTGCCACAGGCCGGCGGCACCTGCTCCTGAACGTGCCAGCGGATTGACGCTGCTCTCGATGACCATCAGGTATTTAAAGTCGTCGGGGACTCCCTGGTCCTGCAGGATGCGTTCGATGACCGGAAAGTAACGGTTGGCTCTCTTGATCATCTGGATGGAGGTGCTGTGCATATAGGTAAATGCCAGCAGTTCCCGGTCCAGCCGTTCCCGTCTGTCGAACCGGGACAGGTCGATGACCTCGTTGCAGAAGACCATACTTTGGGGGACTTCCACCTGGGTAGTGGGAGCGGAGTCGGTTTCCTCGGCGGAAGACTGGCAGGCCTGTAAGCCGGAATGGATACCGAATAAAAGCCAGATACTGAGGAGGAGATGTTTCTTATTTCGTAAAAAAGTGTTTGACATAGATACCATGTGTTGAAAAATAATACTTGTTTATCGTTGTGTAGTGATGCGGCAGCTCAGACGGTTCGTACGACAATCGGACGCAACGGAATGAAAAAAAGTCTTTTGTCCGGAAACTGTTGCTCCCGGACAAAAGAGAGCCTTATATCGTTTCAGCACTTCGGCTGAAGGGATATAAGGCCGGGGAAAAAACATTATTCTTCCAGAGTGAAACTTTTCAGCATCTTTTCCGGCAGAAGGTCTTTCTTGTCGCTGTAGACAATCGAGATATAGAATCCGCTGGCTCCGTCCTTGGTCATGAGATAACTGTACAGACATTGTTCCTGCTCGCAGTTCCCCGACAGGGACACTCCATAGAACTGGGGCAGTTCGAAAGACCGTACCGGGGTCTGATTACCGATTTCATCGTCCGTGGCTATGAGTTTCAGCTCCTTTTCCAGTTCACTCTTCTTGAATCCCTCACCCTCCAGCAGTTGCACGGTGATGTAGTAAGTGGGGGTACTGATGATATATCCTTCCTCGGAATCTTCCTCAGTCTGAAATCCCTGGGGAGCCTTGAATGAAATTCCATAAGATTGCCACGTAGTGCTTTGCAGCCCTTGGGCATTCATTCCTGAAATGAAAAAAGATGAGATTGCAAGTGCTGCAAATAATTTACTTTTCATACTTTTCGTTCTGATACTACCTTTTTTGCATAAACTTCCTCTTCCTTATTAACCATTACCAGTACTCTTCCTCCGATATTGGAATAAGGAGAAGTTACCGCCGACAGGGTTTCGTCCTTTATCATGGCTTCAACTCCGGCCGATTCAAGCAAGCCTTTTATCAATTCAGCCTCCCAGAGGGTACCTCTGAATACTTCGACTAATGATCCGTATGTACTATCTTTCATAGCTTGAGGGTTTAATGGGTTAATAATTAGGGGATAATTCTCTCTATTTCAAAGATAATAAAAAATGTCATACTTCTGCTGGAAAAAGTGGAAAAAATAATAGCATAAAACGGAATAAATAATATTTTTGCAAGAAGTCATCAGAATTTTAACGAGTTATGGATATAAATGGTATTTTGGATGAGGTAAGGGAGGCATCCGGGCAGCTGGCTTTGCTGGACAAAGAGGCGGTTGATGGAGCCTTGTATGCCTTGGCGGATGCGCTGACGGCCGATATGGAGGGGATTCTGAAGGCGAATGAGGAGGATTTGCGGAAGATGTCGCCGGAGAATCCTAAATACGACCGCCTGAAATTGACACCGGAACGGCTGGAGGGGATTGCCCGGGGGATAAGGGAAGTGGCTGCGATGCCATCGCCGCTCGGCCGGATACTGGAAGAACGGACTTTGCCCAACGGCTTGCACCTGCGGAAGGTCAGTGTGCCGTTTGGGGTAATCGGAGTCATCTATGAGGCACGGCCCAACGTGAGTCTGGATGTGTTTGCACTCTGTTTCAAGAGCGGCAATGCCTGTGTGCTGAAGGGGGGAAGCGATGCCGATGCCTCGAACCGTGCGATTGTGGCGCTGATTCATCGGGTACTGGAAGCGAGGGGGATTCCTTCGAAGGTGGTTGAACTGCTTCCGCCCGGACGGGAGGCTGCCACGGCTTTGCTGCATGCGGAGGGACGGGTCGACCTGATTATTCCTCGGGGAAGCAGTGCCTTGATTGAATATGTCCGGAAGGAGGCTACGGTGCCGGTCATTGAGACGGGAGCGGGTATCTGCCATACGTATTTTGATGAGGCCGGCGACCGGGAGAAGGGGCGGCGGATTATCTGTAATGCCAAGACCCGGAGGGTGAGTGTGTGCAATGCCCTCGACTGTCTGCTGGTGCATGCCGGAAGATTGGAGGACTTGCCTTTCCTTTGTGCGCCTTTGCAGAAGAGCAGGGTGGTTATCTATGCCGACGAACGGGCGTACAAGGCCTTGGAGGGGCATTATCCTGCGGAATGGCTGGTTCCGGCCGATGCCCGTAGTTTTGGTATGGAGTTCCTGGATTACAAGATGGCTATCCGCACGACAGATACGGTGGAAGAGGCTTTGCGGCACATTGCGGCTTTCGGATCGAAGCACAGTGAGTGCATCGTTACGGAGGACAAGGAGGTGGCGGCATATTTCTGCCGGAGGGTGGATGCGGCCTGTGTGTATGTCAATGCACCGACTTCCTTTACCGACGGAGGTGAGTTCGGACTGGGGGCGGAGATTGGAATCAGTACGCAGAAACTGCATGCCAGGGGACCGATGGGTCTGAACGAGATTACTACTTATAAGTGGTGGATTGAGGGAAACGGACAGGTCCGTGAGTAATTAGGTGAAAAAATATACAAATAAAAGCTCGCAAATGGGATGATATTGTATTTTTATTGTATATTTGCGGGCGATAATTAATTAATATACGCTATTAATATGAAAACATATACGAATGTATTCGACTTGGGGGACTTGAATGTGGCCCTGGCGGAAGCTTTTGAGATTAAGAAAGACCGTTATAAATACGAGGCTTTGGGAAAACACCGTACTTGTCTGCTGATTTTCTTCAATAACAGTCTGCGCACCCGTCTGAGTACGCAGAAGGCTGCCCGCAACCTGGGAATGGATGTCATTGTACTGGATGTCAATCAGGGGGCCTGGAAACTGGAAACGGAACGGGGTGTCATCATGGACGGTGACAAGAGCGAGCATTTGCTGGAGGCTATTCCGGTCATGGCTTCGTATTGTGACATCATCGGGGTACGTTCGTTTGCGCAGTTCGTGAGTCGTGAGGATGATTATACGGAAAAGATCCTGAATCAGTTTATCCGCTATTCGGGTAAACCGGTGTTCTCGATGGAGGCGGCAACCGGACATCCGCTTCAGGCGTTTGCCGACCTGATTACGATTGAGGAGTACAAGAAGAAGGAGCGTCCGAAGGTGGTGCTGACGTGGGCACCGCATCCGAAGGCTTTGCCGCAGGCGGTTCCTAACTCTTTTGCTGATTTCATGAACGAGGCGAATGTGGACTTTGTGATTACGCATCCGGAGGGTTATGAGCTTGACCCGAAGTTTGTGCGCGGAGCGAAGGTGGAATACGATCAGTGGAAGGCGTTTGAGGGTGCCGACTTTATCTATGCGAAGAACTGGGCTTGTCCGGGTGTGACTCGTCCGGAAGATTACGGTAAGGTGTTGAGCAAGGATATGGGATGGACGGTAGACGCGGCGCATATGGCGGTGACGGACAATGCGTATTTTATGCACTGCCTGCCGGTACGGCGCAACATGATTGTGACGGATGAGGTGATTGAGGCTCCGACGTCTCTGGTGATTCCGGAAGCGGCCAACCGTGAGATTTCGGCAACAGTGGTACTGAAGCGTATGTTGCAGGACCTGAAATAATAGGATAGGACTTTTATAAATAAAAATCGGCGCACCGGTGGCTTTTGAAAAGCGGTCGGTGCGCCGGTTTTTATTTATGTAATTGTCTTAGAGCAGGTCGGCAAGCTGACTGAGTTTCATGCTGTTCGAACCTTTTATCAGTATGTATTTTCCGTCGACAGTCTGTTCTTCCAGGAAGTGTATGAGGCTTGCAGTATCGGGGAAGTGTCGGAAGGGGCTGTTTGTCTTTCCGAATTCCGGTCCCACCAGCAAGACGGTTTCGAAGTCGCAGGTCTGCAGGTAGTCTGCTATTTTCTGATGTTCTTCCAGACTGCTGTCTCCCAGTTCCTTCATGTCTCCCAGGATGGCCATCTTGGGGCTGACTTCCATCTGGCGGAAATTGGTCAGTGCCGCCATCATGCTGGTCGGGTTGGCGTTGTAGGCATCCACTATGAGGTGGTTGCGGCCGGTTTCCTTCAGCTGTGAGCGGTTGTTCTGCGGTATGTAGTCAGACAGGGCCTTGCAGATGGCTGCGGCAGGCACTCCGAAGTAGGTACCTATGGCAACTGCTGCCAGGGCATTGTCGAGGTTGTACGAACCGATGAGGTGTGTCTGTACTTCGTGGCTTTCCTTGCCTTCCTCGTGCCATTGGAAATGCAGGTAAGGCGAGCACGACAGCAATTGTCCGCAGATATGTCCTCCCTGCTGTCCGTAAGGGATGCAGTTCAGTCCGTGTGCAATCGGATTCAGGTAGGGATTTTCATGCTGGATAAACACCGTACCGTTTCCTTTCTCCCGGAGGTAGTCGTAGAGTTCTCCTTTGGTCCGTATGACTCCCTCGAATGAGCCGAATCCTTCCAGGTGGGCTTTCCCTACATTGGTGATGATGCCGTAATCCGGTTCGGCAATCCGTACCAGCGTATTGATTTCTCCGGGGTGGTTGGCACCCATTTCCACTACGGCAATCTCGTGTTCGGGAGTCAGCTGAAGAAGGGTCAGCGGCACACCGATGTGGTTGTTGAAATTTCCCTGTGTATATAATGTACGGAACTTCTGCTGGAGTACCGTGGCAATCAGTTCTTTGGTTGTGGTCTTTCCGTTGGTGCCCGTAATGCCGATAAGAGGCGTCTTGAGCTGGCGGCGGTGGTAGTTGGCAAGCTGCTGCAGGGCAGTCAGGCAGTTGTCAACCAGCAGGGTGCGCTCTCCTGCATACTGCGGCTCGTCGATTACGGCATACCGGCATCCCTGTTCCAGGGCCTTGGCTGCGAAGGCATTGCCGTTGAAGTTTTCTCCCTTCAGGGCTATGAACAAGGAGCCTTCGGGGCAATTGCGGCTGTCGGTCGTCACTTTGCCGCATTCCAGAAAAAAATTATACAATTCAGCTGTTTCCATATTCGGATAGTTTATTCCGGTGCAAATATACGATAAAGAATATAGAAGCGGTGAGATTGCAGGTTTATTCTGTGGAAAAGGAGGTGGAAAAATAATTCTGACATGTGTCAAATACAAATTATTGTGTGTACATTTGCAGCACTTAGGAGATGCAAACATGGAACGAGTGATAAAGCAGATGAATGTAAACGGGAAACTGATGGATTTGTCGGTTCCTCAGGTGATGGGTATCCTGAATGTGACACCCGATTCTTTTTATGCCGGAAGCCGGATGCAGACGGAAAGAGACATCGTGGCAAGGGCCAGACAGATTCTGGAAGAGGGGGGAAGCATGATTGATATCGGTGCTTATTCCTCGCGGTCGGGGGCTGACCATATTGATACGGAGGAGGAGATGGCGCGCTTGCGCTGTGCCTTGCAGCTGATTGGCCGGGAATGTCCGGGAGCGGTGGTTTCGGTGGATACGTTCCGTGCGGATGTGGCCCGGATGTGCGTGGAGGAATACGGGGTGGGTATCATCAATGATATCTCGGCCGGAGAGATGGATGAAGCCATGTTTGCGACAGTGGCGCGCCTGGGGGTACCTTATATTATGATGCACATGCAGGGTACGCCGCAGGACATGCAGTGTCAGCCGCATTATGAGAATGTGGTGAGGGAGGTGATGATTTATTTCTCGGAGAAGGTGCAGAAACTGCATGAACTGGGAGTGAAGGATGTGATTGTGGATCCGGGATTCGGTTTCGGAAAAACACTGGAACACAATTATGAACTGCTGAACCATCTGGATGATTTTGCCATGCTGGGACTGCCGGTACTGGTGGGGGTATCTCGCAAATCGATGATTTACCGCCTGCTGGGCGGGGGACCGGAAGGGGCGTTGAACGGTACGACGGCGGTGCATGCGCTGGCGTTGATGAAGGGAGCCGACATCTTGCGTGTACACGATGTGCGTGAGGCCTGTCAGGTCGTGCAGATTGTAAACAAGATGAAGGGGAAGGAAAGTGAATCTGTTTTTAAAGAATGAGTTGACATATGCCATTTGATATTTCGATAATCAGTGTCAAGGATATCATTGATATTCTGCTGGTTGCTTTTCTGCTTTATAAGAGTTATAAGCTGATGAAGTCATCGGGTTCCATCAATGTGTTTATTGGAATCCTGGTCTTTATCGTCATCTGGGTGATTGTGTCCCAGGTGCTTCAGATGCGCTTGCTGGGGTCGATTTTCGATAAGCTGGTCAGTGTGGGAGTGATTGCACTGATTGTGCTTTTCCAGGATGAACTGCGTCATTTCTTGCTTTCGCTGGGCTCGCGTCACCGCACCAGCAGTCTGTTGCGCTTTTTCAAGGGTGGACAGAAGGAAGGCAGCCGGAAGGAGGATATGATGCCTATCGTAATGGCTTGTCTGAGCTTGAGCAAGGGAAAGGTGGGGGCACTGATTGTGATTGAGAAGAATTTCCCGCTGGATGACATAGTACGGACGGGGGATGTGATTGATGCGGCCATTAATCAGCGCCTGATTGAGAATATCTTTTTCAAGAACAGTCCGTTGCACGACGGGGCTATGGTCATCAGCAACAAGCGGATAAAGGCTGCGGGCTGTATTCTGCCGGTTTCGCACAACCTGAATATCCCGAAGGAACTGGGACTGAGGCACCGGGCGGCACTGGGGGTCTCTCAGGAGACGGATGCCATGGCGGTGATTGTATCGGAGGAGACGGGAGGTATCTCCATTGCTTATCAGGGAGAGTTTCACTTGCGGCTCACGGCAGAGGAACTGGAGCGTATGCTGACCAGTGATGATCTGGAATAAGACGTTATATCCTATAGGATAGGAAAAAAGAAGGTCCGGCAAGAGGGGAAATGCCTGTTGCCGGACCTTTTTGTTGGGTATGCGATAAGGAATTTATCCTTGTTGCGCCTTGAATGCCAGTGCGTACATGCGCATCTGTTTGACCATTGCCAGCAGACCGTTGCTGCGGGTAGGTGACAGATGTTCTTTCAGACCGATTTTTTCGATGAAATAGAGGTCGGAATTCAGGATTTCATCGGGGGTATGACCGGATACGACTTTGATCAGCAGGGAGATGATGCCTTTTACAATGAGGGCATCGCTCTCTGCCTGGAAGATGATTTTTCCGTCTACCAGGTCGGCTTGCAGCCATACGCGGCTCTGACAGCCGTCGATCAGGTTGTCGTCGGTCTTATATTTTGCATCCAGCTCTTCCTGTTCGTTGCCCAGGTCGATGAGCAGCTGGTATTTGTCCATCCAGTCGTCAAAACCGTTGAACTCTTCAATGATTTCATCTTGCAGTTCGTTGATTGTTTCCATGTTTCAATATTTCAATATATTATTTTTCATTATAGATGACATCCATGACAGTCTGCCCTACGGCTTGCAGGGTGGCTTTGTCAATGTGTTCCATATTGTCGTTTACAGTGTGCCAGTTCGGGTTGAATCCGGTATCTGTGTGAGGATTAAAGTCGATGATGTCCACACAGGGAATCTGCCGGAACTGATTGACGTAGATATGGTCGTCGGTGACTTCTCCTCCGGCCGACTGGATGAAGAAGTTGTCGTAACCCCGGCGGTGGGCAGCTTTCCATATCTTTTGCATGGCCTGATTGGCGGTACGGCGGCTGTAGCCTTCGTAGTAAAAGGTTGCGCCTTTGCCTCCTACCATGTCCAGCAGGATGCCGAAACGGGCCTTGTAATCGGGTACATGAGGGATGCGTCCCCAGTACTGTGACCCCAGACACCAGGTGTCGGGCTTGCGGGGACCATCGTAGAAGTCGGGGGTTCCGTAGTCTTCGGCATCAAAGAAGACAATATCGATACCGATGGTCGGGGCCTGCAGCTGTATCTGACGGGCTATCTCGAGCAACACTCCGACGCCGCTGGCTCCGTCATTGGCTCCGTCGATGGGGGTGTGATGCTTCTCTTCTTCTCCTTCATCGGCATAGGGACGGGTATCCCAGTGTGCGCAGAGCAGCACGCGCTTGCGGGTATCGGGGTTATAGACTCCGATCAGGTTGCGGGCCTTCAGCAGGGTACCGTCGTAGGCCATCAGTTCGGCTTCCTGACTGTATACTTTGGCTCCGAATTTCTTCAGTTGGGCTTCGAGGTAGTTGCCGCAGTTGCGGTGGGCCTGTGTGTTGGGAACGCGCGGTCCGAATTCAACCTGGCGTGCAACGTAGGCATAGGCACTGTCGGCGTTGAAGGGCGGTGCCTGTACGGTGGGCTCTTCCGAAAGGTCTTCCTGTTCCTGGGTGTTCTTCTTGCTGCTTCCGCAGGCTGTGGCTGCCAGTATCAGCAGGCACAGGCAGAGTATCTGGAGCGGGAATTGAAAATGCTTTTCCATAATGCTTGTTGGGGTTATAAAGTAAGTCCGTCTAATATTTCCACGTAAAGCCGGATGGCTTCTTCTATCTCGTTGATCATGATGTATTCGTCGGCTGTGTGAGAGCGTGACGATTTTCCCGGACCGATTTTTACGGAAGGGAAGGGCATCAGGGCCTGGTCGGAAAGGGTCGGTGAACCGAAGGGAACTCTGCCCAGTTCGACGGCACGGCGTACGAAGGGATGGTCGGCCGGCAGGTGGGAGGAATTCAGGCGGAAGGAGCGTGCCTTGGCCTCGCACTGGATGTGGGAGGAGATTTCCTTGAACAGCTCTTCGTTGGAATAGAATTCGTTGCTGCGTATGTCGACCACGAAGGTGCACAGGTCGGGGATGACGTTGTGCTGGGTACCGGCATTGATCTGGGTGACGCTCATTTTTACAGGGCCCAGCAGATCGGATGCTTTGGGGAAGCGGTAGGAGCGGAACCATTCGATGTCGTCGAGTACCTTGTAGATGGCATTTTCGCCTTCTTCGCGGGCGGCATGTCCGGCTTTTCCCCGGGCTGTTACGTCGAGTACCATCAGGCCTTTCTCGGCAATGGCCGGGTGCATTTCCGTAGGCTCACCTACGATGCCCAGGGTAATGGGAGGGAGCTGGGGAAGGATGCTTTCTATGCCGTTCTTTCCGGAAACCTCTTCTTCGCAGGATGCCAGAAAGATCAGGTTATAGCTTTGTTCGGTGGTGCTCAGGTAGCGGAAGGTCTGAAACAGTGAGACGAGGCTTCCGCCGGCGTCGTTGCTTCCCAGACCGTACAGTTTCCCGTTTTCGACTTTCGGGGTAAAGGGCTGTTTGCGCCATCCGTTCACCGGTTTCACTGTATCGATGTGTGAGTTGAGAAGGATGGTGGGCCGGTTGATGTCGAACATGGGACTGATGCACCAGATGTTGTTGCCGGAACGTCCGGTCATGATACCCGTTTCTTCAATGTAGTTTTGCAGAAAATCGGCTGCGGCTTCTTCTTCCCGGCTGATGGAAGGAATGCCAATGAGTGAATAAAGCAGCGTAAGCGCTTCGGAAGTATAATAACCAGTATCCATCGTAAAGAATCTTTTGTTTTGTAAGGCAAAGATACTTTATTTATTCCAAATTAAACTCTATCTTTGCACACAGCGATAATAAAATAATCAAAAAATAAATGAGTAATTCTTATTTGTCGACTTTGCTTGATAAGCAAGCCGAAAAATACGGTAATCGTATTGCCTTAAAATACCGTGATTACGAGGCAGGCGTGTGGATGCCCGTGACATGGAATGAGTTTGCGGGGAAAGCAAGACAGGCGTCGAAAGCATTGGTCGCTTTGGGTGTAGGAGTACAGGAGAATGTGGGAGTGTTTTCGCAGAACATGCCTGAATGTCTTTATACGGATTTTGGCGCTTTTGCCAGTCGTGTCGTTACGATTCCTTTGTATGCGACCAGCTCTGAGGCACAGGTGCATTATATTTTGGAGGATGCTTCTATCCGTTTTCTGTTTGTCGGCGAGCAGTACCAGTATGATGTGGCATACCGGGTACAGAATTTGTGCAAGACGCTGAAACAGATTATCATCTTTGATCCGAAGGTGAAGAAGGCACCTGCCGATGCCAATTCTATTTATTATTCGGATTTCTTGAAGTTGGGTGAGCCTGCAGAATTGCAGAAGGAGGTGGATGCCCGGACGAAGTCTTCGTCCAGGGATGACTTGGCGAATATTCTTTATACTTCGGGTACGACCGGAGAATCGAAGGGGGTGATGTTGCATCATTCTTGCTTTGAAACGGCTTTTGAAGCGCATAACCGCCGGATGACGGGATTTGATGATTCGGAAGTGGTGATGAACTTCCTTCCTTTTACGCATATTTTTGAGAGAGCGTGGACGTATTACTGCGTCAGCAAGGGTTGTCTGTTGTGCATCAATTTGCGCCCGCAGGATATTCAGAAGACAATCAAGGAGGTACGGCCTACTGCCATGTGCAGTGTCCCGCGGTTCTGGGAGAAGGTATACAACGGGGTACTGGAGAAAATCAACGAGACTACCGGACTGAAAAAGAGTCTGATGATTGATGCGCTGAAGGTGGGACGGGAACATAACATTGAGTATGTGCTGCGTGGCAAGACTCCGCCGGCTTTGCTGCATCTGAAATATAAATTTTATGAGAAGACGGTTTTCAGTCTGCTCAAGAAGACCATCGGAATTGAGAACGGTCATTTCTTCCCGACGGCGGGAGCGGCCATTCCGGTTGCGGTCCAGGAGTTCGTTCATTCGGTGGGTATCAACATGATTGCCGGATACGGACTGACGGAGACGACGGCTACGGTATCCTGTGAATGGTTTGGCGACTTCTGCCTGGGTTCTGTAGGACGGGTGATGCCGGGTATCGAGATACAGATTGCCGAAAACGGGGAGATTCTGCTTCGCGGAGAGACGATTACGAAGGGATATTACCGCAAGGAGGCAATGACAAAGCAGTATATTACGGAAGACGGATGGTTCCATACGGGAGATGCCGGATATATCAAAGACGGCTTCCTCTTCCTTACTGAGCGTCTGAAAGACCTGTTCAAGACTTCTAACGGAAAGTACATCGCTCCTCAGGCGATTGAGACCAAACTGGTGGTCGACCGTTATATCGATCAGATTTCCATCATTGCCGATCAGCGGAAGTTTGTTTCTGCCCTGATTGTGCCGGAATATGCACAGGTAGAGAAATATGCGCGTGAACACGGAATCGCCTATAAGGACCGGAAGGACTTGCTGCAGAAACCGGAAATCAAGGAACTTTTCCAGATGCGTATCGATACCTTGCAGCAGGAGTTTGCGCATTACGAGCAGATCAAGCGGTTTACCTTGCTTCCCGAACCTTTCAGTATGGAAAGGGGAGAACTGACCAATACATTGAAAATCAAGCGTCCTGTACTGATGAAGAATTATGCGGCCGAGATTGAGGAAATGTATAAGGAGGAATGAGACAGGAATGAATTATTAACGAGATAAAATTAGCTGTTGACACATTTAAGTTTTTATATATGATAACAATAGAACAACTGAAAGATATCAAGAATCGTACAGAGGCTCTTTATCGTTATTTGGATATTGAGAACAAGAAGGTACAAGTGGAAGAGGAACAACTCCGGACACAGGCGCCTGGATTTTGGGATGATGCGAAGAAGGCTGAGGCTCAGATGAAGAAGGTGAAGGGGTTGCAGAGCTGGATTGAAGGATATCAGGAAGTGAAGACGCTGGCTGATGAACTGGAACTGGCTTTTGACTTTTATAAGGATGAGCTGGTGACAGAGGCTGAGGTGGATGAGGCTTACAGCAAGGCACTCGTGGCAGTGGAGGAGCTGGAACTGAAGAATATGTTGCGTTCGGAAGCTGATCAGATGGACTGTGTGCTGAAAATTAACTCGGGTGCCGGTGGTACGGAAAGTCAGGACTGGTCGTCTATGCTGATGCGTATGTACATGCGCTGGGCGGAAAGCAACGGCTATAAATTGTCGGTTGCCAATTTGCAGGAAGGTGATGAGGCCGGAATCAAGACGGTTACCATGAACATCGAAGGTCCATATGCTTACGGTTATCTGAAGGGCGAGAACGGAGTGCATCGTCTGGTCCGTGTATCTCCTTACAACGCGCAGGGAAAGCGAATGACGTCGTTTGCATCGGTGTTCGTAACTCCGCTGGTCGATGACTCGATTGAAGTGACGGTAGAACCGGCACGTTTGTCATGGGATACCTTCCGAAGCGGTGGTGCCGGTGGACAGAACGTAAATAAGGTAGAATCCGGAGTCCGCCTGCGTTATCAGTACAAAGACCCGTATACCGGTGAGGAAGAGGAAATCCTGATTGAAAATACGGAAACACGTGACCAGCCGAAGAACAAGGAGAACGCCATGCGTCAGTTGCGCTCTATCCTGTATGATAAGGAACTGCAGCATCGTCTGGAGGAACAGGCGAAGGTAGAGGCCGGAAAGAAGAAAATCGAATGGGGATCACAGATCCGCAGTTACGTGTTTGACGACCGCCGCGTGAAAGACCATCGTACCAATTACCAGACTTCAGATGTAAATGGGGTTATGGACGGTAAGATTGACGGCTTTATCAAAGCCTATTTGATGGAATTTTCAGATAGCGAGGTATAAAAAGAGCGTTTTTTTGTGTAATTTTTAATTATATATTGTATTTTTGGGAAACAAAATGTAAGTCCTATGAACAAGAAATCAATTAAAAAGGAAAATTACAGTAAGCGTGAGGCAGAAAAAGCCAACCGGATGATTCGTAATATATGCATTGCGTTCGTAGTATTGGCTTTACTGATAATCATAGGTTATTCCTTGGCATAAATGGCACAGGAGATAGAACGGAAATTTCTGGTGATTGATGATTCTTACAAGTCACTGGCTTTTGCCAGCAAAAGAATCTGTCAAGGATATATTTGCAGTGCGCGCGGACGCACTGTGAGGGTTCGTATTTGTGAGGACAAAGGCTTCCTCACAATTAAGGGACCTTCGGACCGTTCCGGACTCAGCCGCTATGAATGGGAGAAGGAAATTTCTTTACAGGAAGCGGAAGAGCTGATGAAACTTTGTGAGTCTGGAATCATAGATAAAACACGTTATCTGGTGAGAGCCGGAAAGCATGTTTTTGAAGTGGATGAATTTTATGGAGATAACTTGGGGTTGGTAATTGCGGAGGTAGAACTCGCGACCGAAGACGAAGTTTATGAACGCCCTCCCTTCCTGGGAGAAGAGGTTACCGGACAGGTACAATATTATAATTCTTTTCTGAAGGAAAGGCCGTTTATAACCTGGAGGGGGTCGAAATAAACCTGTCACACCCCCTGAAATCTATCAGAATAGGGGGTATAAACTGTTATTGGATAGTTTCTAGGCTATCGGATGTCTGATTTTATGAACATTGTTCGTGATATGTCAGGTATCTTTGTATCGCTAAAACAAAGTAAACTCTCAAATAACAGATAAAATTATGGCAGCTAACTTCGCACAGAATTTGATTAGCATACAGAATGAATTGTTGCTTTTCGCTTATAAGTTGACTTCAGATCAGGAAGAGGCAAACGACCTCTTGCAGGAGACTTCTTTAAAGGCGTTGGACAATGAAGAAAAGTATGCGGTAGGAACTAATTTCAAAGGATGGATTTATACGATAATGCGTAATATTTTTATTAACAATTATCGTCGGACTCTGCGCGATCAGACCTATGTAGATCAATCTGAAAATTCCTTCTGTCTGAACCAATGTTTGGATCTGGAGGCTGACTCTACAGAAAGTGCATACGACCTGAAGGAGATGCACCGTATTGTAAATGCTCTGCCGAAAGAATTGAAAACCCCCTTTGCTATGTATGTTTCAGGATTTAAGTATCGTGAAATAGCAGAGAAACTGAACTTGCCGTTAGGTACAGTAAAGAGTAGAATTTATTTTACCCGGCAGAAACTGCAGGAAGAGTTGAAAGACTTCCGTTAAGATGTACTCTCTATCTTTAAAATAATAATAAATAAGGCTCTGGTTGCTGTGAAGCAAGTAGGAGCCTTTCTTTTTATTTTCTGTTTTCAGATGCCTTTCGTTTGAGATAAGGCCGGATAACGTAGTAGCAGAGTAAACTGGCGGTGCATACGCCTGTGATATTGGCCAGAAAATCCATCCAGTCGCCGCTTCGGTTGTCGGTAGTGGACTGAAGGATTTCGATAATGCCGCTCATGCAAATCGGGGCAAGGACGCCTCCGATGATCAGGTGTGAGTAAGTGATTGACTTGTGTCTTAAGAGATATTCCACCCACAAGACTGTGGTAAGTCCCCCATACATGCAGAAATGCACAAGCTTGTCAATGTTTGTGATTTCACTTAATGAAGTCTGGGGAGGCTGGAAAAAAGATAAATAACCTATAATCAGAATGAGAATCAGCGATAATGGGTAAGTCTTTAAGTAATGCATTGTGTTCAAATTTTTTATTTTGGTGCAAAAATACGAGATTTTACTTATTTTTGCGTGGATATTCTGTTTAAAAAATAAAATATAGATTGATTTATGCGTCATAATGAGCGAATTGGATTTGGAAGTAAATTAGGAGCGATATTGGCTGCAGCAGGTTCTGCGGTAGGATTGGGTAATATATGGCGTTTCCCTTATGAAGTAGGAAATCATGGAGGGGCGGCTTTTATCCTGATCTATCTGGGCTGTGTGTTTATTCTGGGAGTTCCTATTATGATTGCTGAATTTGTAGTGGGCCGGAAGGCAAAGGCCAGTACGGGAGAGGCTTTCAATGTATTGGCACCCAAGACTCCCTGGAAGTGGGTCGGATATTTGGGCGTATTGACCGGCTTTTTGATTCTGGGATATTATTCGGTGGTGGCCGGATGGACGCTGGAATACATCTTTCAGGCACTTTCAGGCAGTTTCTTAGGCAGTGCGGAAGGAGATTTTGTGACTCTGTTCAAGAATTTCTCTACTCATCCGCTTCGTCCCCTGGTCTGTTTGCTGGTTTTTGTACTGGCTACTCACTGGGTCGTAGTAAGAGGCGTGCAGAAAGGCATAGAGCGTTCCTCTAAATTATTGATGCCCTTGCTGTTTGCCCTGATTCTGATTCTGGCAGTATGTGCGGTAATGCTTCCGGGAGCGGAAAAAGGTATACGTTTCCTGCTGCAGCCGGATTTCTCCAAACTGGATTCTGAGGTATTCCTGGGAGCGATGGGCCAGGCCTTTTTCTCTCTGAGCCTGGGAATGGGTTGTCTGTCGACCTATGCTTCTTATTTTGGAAAGGAGAGCCGTTTGGCGCATACGGCCGTCAGCGTGGGCCTGATTGATACGTTTGTAGCGGTACTGGCCGGATTGATTATCTTTCCGGCAGCCTTTTCGGTGGGCATCAGTCCCGACTCCGGACCTTCTCTGGTCTTCATTACCCTGCCCAATATCTTTCATCAGGCGTTTGCCGGCATTCCGCTGATCGGATATGTCTGCTCCGTCTTGTTTTACCTGCTGCTGGCACTGGCTGCTCTGACGTCCACGATTTCACTTCACGAGGTGTCGACTGCCTTCCTGCATGAAAAGTTCCATTTTTCCCGTATTAAGGCAGCCCGACTGGTAACGGCAGGCAGTCTGTTGATAGGTATTGTATCCTCTTTGTCATTGGGTTGCTGGAGCGGGTATCAGATTGCAGGACTGAATTTCTTCGATGCATTGGATTTCCTGACCGCAAAGATTATGTTGCCGCTGAGTGCCATATTGATTGCCATCTTTGTAGGATGGTATCTGGACAAGCGCCTGGTTAAGGATGAAATCACTAACAAGGGCAGCCTGTCAATGCCTTTGTATCCCGTGTATTCGTTTATTCTGCGTTACGTAGCTCCGGTAGGTATCACGCTGATCTTCATCAATGAATTAGGTTGGCTGTAAAAAGTTGATGCATGTGGAAGGATTTCTTTTACTATACAAAATCTGAGCGAAGGGCCATCCTGCTGCTGTTGGTTGTAGTTGCCGTCTTATTGGGAATTGCAATTTTTAAACAGAAAGACGTGGCAGGGTATTACGCCGTCCTTCCGGATACGTGTGGAATTGATTCCTTTCTGAAACAGTTGGTGGAGGCAGACGCTGAATTTTCTTCTCCCCGGAAGCAGAAAACTCATACAGTACCGGTATTGCATGCCTTTGATCCCAATACGGCCGATTCCGTGACGCTGCTGCAGTTGGGTTTACCGCCTTTTGTGGTGCGCAATATCTTGCGGTATCGTCAGAAAGGAGGGGTTTTCCGTTCTGCGACCGCTTTTTCGAAGATTTACGGATTATCTTCAGACGATTATCAGCGCCTCTTGCCTTATCTGTCTATTCCCGAAGTGGAAAGCAAGACGGCACGGACGGTACTGTCCGATTCTGTCCGGACGGTCTTCCCGAAAGATTCATTCAGCACATTGCCCAAACTGGAAAAAGGAACGAGGATTTCGTTGAACACCGCCGATACAACCCTTCTGAAACGGATTCCGGGAATCGGAAGCGGCATTGCAAAAAGAATTGTCGCCTACCGGAACCGCCTGGGAGGATTTTATCGTGTCGAACAGCTCCGGGAGATTGAATACGTAACTCCGGAAATGAACGAGTGGTTTGAAGTCTCATCTACAGACTCCCTGGTTAAGATTCCTGTAAATAAAGCCTCTCTGGAACGACTCCGGAATCATCCTTACATGAATTTCTATAAGGCACGTGCCATTATTGAACTGCGGCGGAAACGCGGAAAAATAAAAGGCCTTCCCCAGTTATCCATGCTCGAAGAATTTACTGAGGAAGACCTGCAACGGCTGGCGCCGTATTTAGCGTTTGATTAATGCCTTTTATTCTCTGTCAAAACCGGCAGCTTCCGCTATTTTTTCCGGAATATCCGTGTTGTCCAGTCTTCCCTGGAATTTTTCAGCTCCGGCACCGATGGCAAATACCGGTACATAACCTGCTGAATGTCCTCCGCTGGTCCATCCTACCAGTGCAATTTCGTTGATGATTCGTTTGGCCTCTCCTGCCAGCGGCTCATCCTGTGCATATTCACTCTTTTCCAGTTTGATATTCTGCTGATTGAAACTCTTCTCATAGCAGTCGTACAGGCGTTTTTCCTGTGCTTCCGTCAGTTGTACACTCTCCCAGAAACCGAAATTCTTCTTTAAAGCCTGCTTGACAGTCTCCCAGCTTACCTCCTGGTTGTACTTTTTGCGCAGGTCCGAAAGGATACGTGTAAATCCGCCCTCGCTGACTTTCTGATTCTTGAGTACCTGCAGATTCAGTTTATAGGCTCCGGTTCCCAATACAAAACCACCCGTCTCATGGTCGGCAGTGATGACAATCAACGTCTCATCCGGGTGCTGGGCATAAAACTCGTATGCCACTCTTACTGCAGCATCCATGTCCATTACCTCGTGGAAAGCCGTTGCCGCATCGTTGCTGTGGCAAGCCCAGTCGATTTTTCCCCCTTCTACCATCAGGAAGAAGCCTTTCTCACTGTCCTTGGTCAGGAAGTGGATGGCCGAACGGGTAATATCACTTAACGTAAGGTCGTTCTTGTCACGGTCGATGGCATATGGAATTGAACTGTTGTCTTTCTTCGAAGCCTTTTCCGACTGGAAAAGAATCATTTTCTCTGCCTTTTTGCTCTTTTTCTGATAATCCTTGTAGCCTCTTGCAATTACATATCCTTTTTGTGCAGCCATGTCATACAGATTTTCTGACTGTCCCGACTTATCCTTCTTGTTGTAAGGGTCGACAAAATCAGAACCCGCATAGAAGTCGAATCCGGCATCATACAGATTTTTTCCGATTTCATAGCTGCTGCTTCTTTCTGCATTGTGTGCATAGAAAGCTGCCGGAGTGGCATGGTCGATGCTCACACTGGTGGTAATTCCTACCCGATATCCCTTGTTCTTGGCCCATGTAGCCACACTGTATACATCGGTAGCCTGGTCTTCTGCCTTTCCGATGGTTCCGTTTTTCGTCTTTTTACCACTGGCCAGAGCCGTTCCTGCCGCAGCAGAATCCGTTACGCCGTTTGTGGCAGAGAAAGTAGTAGAAGTAGTGGCGTACGGAAACTGAGTAAACAGAATCGGTGAAATTCCGATTTTGCCTTCCAGTTCTCCACGATACAGTTCCGTACCTTGTACTTGGTTGACTCCCATTCCGTCACCGATAAAATAAAAGACATATTTCGCCTGTTGTGCAGATACCGGTGCAGCCGATAATATCGCTATGAATAGCAGTAATGAAATGAATAATTTTTGCATGATAACTGAATTTAAGTGTTGAATTTCGTAGCAAAGATAAAAAAAGAATTGAAGGAGAAAATAACAGATGGAGGTAAATAAAAAGAAAACTTTTGCGTTATTCTTGATATAGAACTCACTTATTCAATGAATGTTATGAAAAAATTTTGGTTAATCTCCTTGCTCCCGCTCACTGCCTGTCAGTATCAGGAAGTGGAAAATGCGGGGAAAAATGCCTTCCCTGCACTGGGCATACAGGCTGTGATAAAAGATGTAAATGCTACGCGTACAGTGACTTACGAAGGAAAGACCGATTTCTCTGAGTCGGATCAGATCGGTCTGTTTCTGCCGGAAAGAGAGACTCCGTATCGCTGGACGTACCGGAGTGACGGCAACTGGGAGCCGGAGGTGCCGCTGTCCTGGCCGGATAAGACAACGGTGTTACAGTTTGCGGCTTTTTATCCTTACCGGGAGGCGGTTTCGGCAAGTCGTATTCCACTGCCCGACCTCACTTTGCAGCCGGGTACCTGGGAGGGACTTGGCCGTTTCGATTTTCTGACGGCACGGACCACTTGTTCCTATGCTACCTCGCATCAGGGAAAGATTCCTTTTACCGGAGAATCGTCTTTCAAGCATCTGTACGCTCTGCTGGTTATCCGTTTTATTGAAGCTCAGGACCGGAAAGAGGGGGAAGAAACGGTACTGAAAGCCCTGTCTGTCGAAGGGGAGGGGATGCTGGCCCCACGGGAATACAATCTGGAAAAGCAGTTGATGCAGCCTTTGGAGACTGTTTCGGAAAATCCTCAGGCAGACCGATGGTCGGTGTCCTGGGAGGCAGAACAGGGAAAAATTGAGGGAGACGGGTACACCGTACCGCTGCTGGTCAATCCTTCTGCGCAAAGCCGGCCGCTGGAGGTACGCGTAAGTTATGTTTTCGCAGGAACACCGTATACCGCAGATCTCCGTACGCCGGAAGTCCGTTTTGAATCGGGAAAACGCTACAAATACACGGTAAAAATTCAAAAGGATCACCTTTTTCTGGAGGGAAGTTCCATTGCCGACTGGGAGGAAGGCATGGACCTGGGAGAAATTGTAATCAATGCCAGAAAGACAGAAAATAAATTTTATTGACCATAATTCTATCCGCTTGCAGAAAATCTCTTTTTTCGTATTCCTAGATTGAATAGAAAATTGTAACTTTGCGCCATTTATTAAAAATGTTATTTTCAAATATTTTCACAATATGAAGGCGCTCAAAGAACGAATTTTACAGGATGGTAAATGTTTTGAGGGAGGAATACTGAAAGTCGATAACTTCATTAATCATCAGATGGATCCTATTCTGATGAAGTCAATGGCTGTGGAGTTTGTACGTCGCTTTGCCAGTACCAAGATTAATAAAGTATTGACGATCGAGGCCAGTGGCATCGCACCTGCCATTATGGTGGGATATCTGTTGGAATTGCCTGTGGTTTTTGCCAAGAAGAAAAAACCCAGTACCATGGAGAATATGCTGACCACTACTGTCTATTCCTTTACCAAAGACCGTTCTTATGACGTATGCGTAAGCCGTGACTATCTGTGTGAAGGCGACAAGGTGCTGTTTATCGATGACTTCCTGGCAAACGGAAATGCGGCAAAGGGAATTATCGACCTGGTGCAGCAGGCGGGTGCCGAACTGGTAGGTATGGGATTCCTGATTGAGAAGTCGTTCCAGCATGGAGGCGATTTCCTGCGCGAGCGCGGCATCCACGTGGAGTCACTGGCTATTATTGAAAGCCTGGACAACTGTGAAATCAAGATAAAGGAATAATAATGGTTTGATGGAAAATTAAGAATGAAATTGACAGGAACAGGTGGTTCCGCTTCTGCCAAATTTCATTCTTAATTTTTTTTATTTGTTTAATATATCGTTTTAATGGAAAAAGAACAGAATGTGAATCCTGGGGCGGGATTGATTTATGGCTTGAACGACCGTCCACCTTTGAAAGAAACAATTTTCGCTGCCTTGCAGCACTTGTTGGCTATCTTTGTGGCCATCATCACACCTCCTCTCATTATTGCCGGAGCGCTGAAACTGGATGTGGAGACAACCGGTTTCCTGGTTTCCATGGCTTTGTTTGCTTCGGGTATTTCTACTTTTATCCAGTGCCGCAGGGTAGGTCCTATCGGTTGCGGACTGCTTTGTATACAGGGTACCAGCTTCTCGTTTATCGGTCCTATTATCTCTGCGGGACTTACGGGCGGACTGTCGGCTATCTTCGGAGCCTGTATGGTGGCTTCTTCGGTGGAGATGCTCATCAGCCGCGTACTGAAATATACCCGTAAGGTCATTACTCCGCTGGTATCGGGTATTGTGGTGACCCTGATCGGTATGAGTCTGATCAAGGTAGGTATTTCTGCCTGTGGCGGTGGTGCCGTGGCTCAGGCAAACGGAACCTTCGGTGCCTTGCAGCACGTGGGACTGGCTGCGCTGGTACTGGTGCTGATTATTTTCTTCAACCGCAGTTCAAACCGTTACCTGCGTATGAGTTCCATCGTTATCGGTCTGATCATCGGTTATGCACTGGCCTGGTTCCTGGGCATGGTTGATTTCTCTTCTGTACAGAGCTACGGAGGCTTCAACATTCCGATTCCTTTCAAGTACGGTCTTTCTTTTGATATCTCATCCATCATTGCCCTGGCACTGGTATACCTGATTACTGCCATCGAGGCTTATGGTGACATCACTGCCAACTCCTTGATTTCCGGCGAACCGGTAGAAGGAGAAGTGTTCGTGAAGCGTGCTTCCGGGGGTATCCTGGCCGACGGTTTCAACTCTATGCTGGCCGGTATCTTCAACTCATTCCCTAACTCGATTTTCGCACAGAACAACGGAATGATTCAGCTGACAGGCGTGGCCAGCCGTTACGTAGGTTACTTTATTGCCGGTTTCCTGATTCTGCTCGGACTGTTCCCGGCTGTGGGACTTGTCTTCTCTCTGATGCCTGAACCGGTACTGGGAGGTGCTACTCTGCTGATGTTCGGTACAGTGGCTGCTGCCGGAATCCGTATCATTGCTGCCCAGAAGATTGACCGTAAGGCTACGCTGGTAATGGCGTTGAGCTTCTCTTTCGGTCTGAGTGTGGAACTCGTTCCTGAGATTCTGTGCCAGTTGCCGGAAACGCTCCGCAATATCTTTGCTTCTGGTATTACTACCGGAGGTGTGACTGCCATCCTGGCCAACCTGCTGATCCGTATTAAAGATTAATCGAAGACGGTTGTCGCATATAGATTGCTGACTGCAATCGGAAAAAGAGCCGTATCCAGACTTGAAATGAATGAATCAAGTTGGATACGGCTCTTCTTGTACAGACTGTATACAGGGAATCCGGCTTCTGCTCAGCCGGAACCCCTTATTCTTTGACTGAAAGGGTACCCGGCTTACCACATTCCATGCCCTGCGGCAACGGAATTTCATAGTCCTTTCCGTTGAAAGATACCGTAATCTGTGTCAAGTCGGCATTCATCTGTGCATCTGCTACCGTAATCTGCAGGTGCTCTTTCTCCTTTTCTATCAGTACGGCACACGGAGCCGATACCTTCAACTGATATCCCTTGCCTTTCAGTTCCTGCTGTTCCGTATAGAAGACAGCTTCCAGCACCGTCTTGTCGGCACTGCGTACCGCCTGTATCAGTGTATCGTTCCGTAATATCTCGAAGGCCGGTTTGTCCTCAGGAGATTCATTGCCGGTGTATACCACGTATCCGTACGATGCGTTTACCGGAGTCTGTCCGTGGTCGATCCAGACACGCAATGCCGGAAGGCTCTGCGGAAGGTCTTTTTTCTTGGCATTGGCCGGATTGAACTTTTTCCACATGACCGTCAGGTTCTCGCATACTACATGCACTTTCTCACAGTATCCCGGGATACCGGCATAGCTGAACTTACCCTTCTGGGTAATCCACTGCAGTTTCTTGCCTTCCACCACGACTTCCATTTCGTTGTTTTCTGCTACAATGGTACTTCCTTTACTCTTATCTACCGATACCGGAGCCACCCAGGCGGTCTGGTCGATGGTCGTCCGTATGCTTCCCTCCATCTGCGGATGACGGTTGTGGATGCCTGCTCCCAGAGCTACCATGTAGTCGCCGAGAATGAAATATCCTTTATAAGCCTTTACACCGTACAATACAGGATTTTCCTCTTCCAATCCCTTCTTTCCCGCTTCCTTTTCTCCTCCGTGCATCTTGTCGAAGATGTATCCGGCTACTGCATTTTCGCCACCGTTCGTTGCTCCCGCAGCATAATTATACCGGCTGCAGTATCCTCTCCAGTTGGTGACCGGTTTCAGCTTGTCCATGCCTTCGCGTGCCGTTACTCCGGGAATGGCAGTCACATCCCATCCTCCCATGATACGGAAATACTCGTCACCGCTGCGCTGGAAGAGCGTAGCCCCGTCGGTAGGACAGAAGTTGTAGTTGTCGGCAAAGGCCGCACTTTCCAGACCGTCGGTACGGTAAGAAGCCATATTGATGCACAGGTGATAATCCGGAGTCTTCTTCATCAGGTCGTCGTTGTTGAAGAACCAGCGGGTACCGCTGTACACTCCTTTCTCGTATCCTTCCATATTAATCCGTTTCTGCTTTGCCTCGGCCTGCAGTTGCTTCAGTTCCTTCAGTTCTTCTTCACTGAACGAAGTACTCCAGTCCTTCAGTATCAGGTTCAGCATCTTCAGGTAAGGAATGGCTGTTTCAGAAGGATTGTAGACATACGAGTTTCTGTCCAGTCCCGGCAGACGGAAACCTTTGTAGTAATACCAGCTTCCTCCCCGCATGAAGTTCATCAGTGCCTTCACGTTGTCCGCACTCAGTTTCTTGGCCCACGGAGTTCCCTTGAGCATGCCCAGCATATTGAGGGCGCTGAACGTTCCGTCAATGGGGTATCCCCAGATCAGGCACTGCTTTCCGTGTCCCCATCCGGCTCCGTCGGCAGTAAATCCTTCGGTCCAGAAGGCATCGTCATACGTAAGTTGTGAGGTCATGCTGATGCCCCGCTGTGCCACTTCGGCCAGCAGGTCAATCATTTCGATGGAGCTGAACATGGCAGCCACCGGCAGCAGCGGGCGGTAAGCCAGTGCGTTTCCGCCTACCCACCATACGTGGTTTCTGAAACGCTCCACGCTGACCACGTCGCGGTCGGTGTCGTCGTTGCGCAACGGCTGTGTGTAAGCCTGCAGTCCCAGCACCTTCAGCATTTCGCAGGCATTCCGCTGGGCATCGCTTCCTTTTCCCTGTTCAGCCTCTTCCATTTCCTTGAGGAAAGTGAAATACGTATTGGCTGCAGCTGCCGGAATGGCAAAGCACGACGCATGGAAACGGGGCTTGTTGTTCGGACGTGAAATCTCGATATTGCCGTAATGCACCATCGCCTTCCATACCCTTTCGTCCGTCGCCTGTTCCTGGCTCAGTTTTCCCTTCCGGTAAGCATCTCCGATGTAATAGAGACGGGTCAGTGCATGACCGATGAAGATACCCACCTCGTCATCCGTTGTGTTGAGGTACCCCTGCTGATACCGGTTTTCCTGTTCAAACCGTCTTTCGGTGGCATCCAGGTCACTGAATGTACCCTCTTCGGTCAGCAGAGAGAGGTATTTCTCTGCGCTCTCCGGCTTGAAACTCTTGTCTACCCGGAACGGAGTCTTGCTGAAATGTGTCCTCAGCTGTGCCAGTGCCCCGGTCTTTTCGGCCGGCCGGTAAGCCAGCGCTTCCCGGTAATACCGGCGGAAGTTCTGATAGGCAAACTCCTGTTCTCCGGTGCGTATGGTGAAATCACTGAGCTGCACGTGGTTTTTCCACAGGCGGATGGCAAAATGTCCGTCTCCCTCCTTATTCTTCAGCACATGCGTAAACAGCACTTCTCCGTCACGGCTGAAAGTCGTAGAGTCATTGTGTACACTGATGACGATGTCGTACCAGCGGTTGGCTTCGAGCAGGTAAGGCATCTGGGTATATTCCTTCAGGAGAGGTTTTATCTTATTCTCATCCTTTCCGTAGAATTCTCCATGATATTTCCGGAAGCGGGTGGTCTTGTTCTCATTGCCTCCATAGCCCACATAAAAAAGATTCAGGTGGTTGTAGTTGCGGAAAAGCCCCTTCCGCTGTTTGGACTTGGCAAAGATATTATCCGGATTTTCAGGGTCATTGGCCCCCCAGAAACAGTTCATGTCACTCAGACGGTCGTATTTCCCGTTGTTCATGACTACCCGGATACGATAACTGATTTCATAGTTACCCGTAATCCTTTCATTGAACCAGAGTGTCAGTCCGTCGGGAGAGAGGATATCCATGATTCCGTTTTCCACACTTACGCGTGCTTTACCGGAAGAATCCTCCAGTGTCCATTCGGATACATTCCAGCTGGTGGCCTGTACTTGTACACTACAGATCAGTAAGATGCACCATAATAGTTTTTTCAGCTGTTTCATTCTTGCTTTGATTATGATTAAGTGAATATTGAAGTTTCAAAGTTAAAGATACGCATTTTTTGTGCATAGTTGCAAGGTTTTAGCTTTTTATTTACCGCTTCCCGGACCTGCGTACCGGAGTGGTACAACTTCCGTACGTGGGTTGTACAACCTGCATGCGGAGGTTGTATGACCCGCGTGCGCAGGTCGGCTGGCACCTCGTGGGGCTGTTACGAACATTTAATGAGGGAAGATAAAATATCCGCTTGTCGGAAAGAGATCCTGCGCCGGAGGCCGGATGGAGTGGAAAGGCCTTGCATGTTTATGTATTGTATGGCAGGGAACGGAGGAAAATCCAGTGGGGAGAGGTCGGATTGCCGGAGACTTCTCAAAAAAACATTTATACTGAAAATGACAGTGAATCGGGTGAGGCAATCACGCAGAATGCCATCCATGTGGAAAAGAGTACGGGTACGAAGCCGTTTCGGCAAGAGGCAGGGAATTTCCGGGGAAGGGTACCGCCATAAAACAAAAAAAGCGAATATTCAACTATCTGAATACCGCCGGTTTCCCTAAGAACCCCCATTTAAGGGTTCTTGCATCTTCATCTCATCCTGTTATCCTTTTTTCTTTCTTTTACCTTAAAAGCAATTCCTGTTAACCTATCAAAAACTTATCCCTGAAAACAATTACCTTTTTACTAATACCTTAAAACTAAAATTCAAATCTAATACCTTATCAAAAATCTAATACCTTAATCTAAATTGCTTTTTTACCTTTTTACTAATACCTTAAATTACCTTAATTCGTATGTTTTTCTATAAATCTTATTGTTTTTATCTTTCTAGTTTCACAACTACACTGCAAAGGTATGGCTTTTTCGTTAACTGACAATACTATGCACCGGGTTTTTATCAAAAACGCCCCTTTTCATGATTTATATCAAGAAAAGGGGCGTTTTTTGCTGTGTGCGATAACAGCTTTTAAACATTCTACCTGATTTTGTAGATTAAGTTGCGTTTTTGTTAACTATATCCGGGGTGAGGAACTTGAATTTAACATATCGCTATTTCTTGAGATGCAAAATACGCTGGTTGCTGCTTCCCCGGAACTCCAGAAGAGGGGAGTAGAGCGCCTGTTCGAATTTCCCGTCCACCAGTACGTCGATATATGTTAAAATGGGAGACCGCAGCGGGTCGGCCAGCAACTCCTCGTAGGTGTATCCGGTATAGCACCAGACAGGCTGTCGCGTTGCCTCACTGATTTTCCGTATCAGCGCCAGAAATTCTTCGGGGTTATAGAAAGGATCTCCTCCCGAAAAGGTGATGCCGTCCAGCAACGGGTTCCGGTTGATTTCCGAAATCCATTGCTCCACGACCTCATCGGTCACCGGATGCCCGGCAGCCGGATTCCACGATTCCGGATTGTGGCATCCCCGGCAGTGATGCCTGCACCCTGCCAGGTAGATGGAAAAACGGATTCCGTCACCGTCCACAATGGTTTCCGGATATGTATATAAATAATGTAACAAGTGTATGAATATTAAAAATTATCCATGTTTAACCCGGTCTCTTTCTTCCGCACGCTTCGCAGAGTTCCAGCTGCTCAGGTCGCCGGTCAGGTATCCGGTAATGCGTCGCATACGGAGGATGTTCTCGCTGTTGCATATCGGACATTTGTCGTAGATGACCCCTTTGTATCCACAGTTGTGGCAGGTATCCACCGGATGGTTGATGGAACCGTATCCGATGCCCTCGTCGTGCATCACCTTCACGATTTTCGCGATGGCCTTGATGTTCTTCTGTGCTTCCCCGTCGAGCTCTACATATGTAATGTGTCCGCCCAGGGTAATGGCATGGAACGGAGCCTCGCGCTTGATCTTTTCGACAATGGTAATCGGTTCCTTTACGTCTACATGGAAGGAGTTGACATAATAGTCCCGGTCGGTCACTCCCGGTATGATGCCGTATTTCCGTTTGTCCATCCGGGTAAAGCGTCCGGACAGGCCTTCGGCCGGAGTGGCCAGTACCGAATAATTCAGGTGATACTTCTGCTTGAGTTCGGCAACCACCTTGTTCATCTCTTGCACTGCCTCGTAAAGGGTATCCCACGCCTTCTGGTTGTGTCCGTGTCCTTCGCCATACAGGGCTACCATGGCATTGTGTCCGCCGATGAAGCCGATGCCCAGGGTACCCTGCTTCAGTACGTCGCCCACTTCTTCGTTCGGGTTCAGCTGGTCGCCTCCCTTCCATACATTGTTGCTCATCATGAAGGGGAACTGGCGGGCAAGTGCCGTCCGCTGGTACTGGTAGCGGGTATACAACTGTTCTCCGATAAACTCAGCCATGCGGTGTACCGATTCGAGGAATTCCTTCTTGGCCGTCCGTTCGATAGCGTCCGGATTTCCGTCCTCGTGCATGTTCTCTGCCTTGATACGGGCCTCAATGGCCAGTCTTGGCAGGTTCATCGTCGTAAATGACAGGTTGCCTCGTCCGAGCGAAGTCTTTTCTCCGTTGAGGTTTTCGAACACACGTGTGCGGCATCCCATCGTAGCCAGTTCGTAACGGTAGCGCTTCGGGTCGTTCGCATCCCACTTCTCGTTCTGGTTGAACGGTGTATCCAGGAACATGAAATTCGGGAACAGGGCTTTGGCAGTCGTGCGGCAAGCCTTCAGGAACAAGTCGAAGTTCGGAGCCTCGAACTCAATCTTTCCTTCGAGAGCGTCTTCGAAATGCGCCATGGTCTTCTGGAAATCGTTTTCCGAATAAGATACCCCGTCCTTGATCTTGAAAATCTGAATCGGGAATACCGGAACTTCTCCCCGGGCTCCCAGTCCTTCGATGGTTGCCTTCAGCAGTTCCTCGATGACCATACGTCCCTCGGCCGAGGTATCGGTACCGTAATTGATGGAGCTGAATACCACCTGGTTACCTCCGCGCGAGTGCATGGTGTTCAGGTTGTGTATGAATCCTTCCATAGCCTGGTGGGTATCTTTCTGAACCTGCAGATAAGCCTTGTGCAGGATGTGTGTCAGTTCGTTCTCACTGAGTTCGATGCCGTTTTCCCGGAGGGCAGTCAGAAACTCGCTCTGTGCTTCCTGGGCCGGCTTGATGGAGCGGATCGTATTTCGTGTAATATCCAGTACCTTTTTCTCGTCGATGAGACTGTCTTTCATCTCCTGCAGGAAAGAAAGGATGGATACGATGGCCTTCTGGAAACTTTTCAATACTCCCTTTGCCATGAAGAAGTCGAAAGCCGGAATGGCCTGTCCCCCGTGCTGTTCGTTCTGGTTGGTCTGGAAGATGATGGTAGCCAGCGTCGCATAACTCTGGATAGACTGCGGTGTGCGGATGCTGCCGTTCTTGGTATGGAATCCCCGTTCGAACAGGTCGTCCAGGTCGTACTGGATACAAGTTGTGGTCTTGGTAGGATAATAATCCAGGTCGTGGATGTGGATATCCCCCATCTGATGCGCCTCGGCATACTGCTTCGGCAGCAGATACTTGTAAGTATAGTCTTTTGTCACCTCCGAAGCAAAGGTCATCATCTGTCCGGCAGGCGTATGACTCGACATGTTGGCATTGCTCAGGTTGACATCGTTTTTGTCGATGGCCACAATACCGTCCATGATATGCTTCATCTGAGTCTTTCTGTCTCTTTCCGTATTTCTCCACTGGCGGTAGATGATGTACTTCTTGGCTACCTCCGGCTGCGTTTTCATCAGTTCGGTTTCTACCAGGTCCTGAATTTCCTCCACCCCGATGGTCGGTTGGGTGATGTGTGAAATCACGCGCAGGGTAATGGCATTGATTACACTGTCCGAATTGCTGATACCTGTAGCATCGAATGCCTTGTGGATTGCATTTTTGATTTTAGAGGCCGAAAAGTCTTCCCGCTTTCCGTCACGCTTAATGATGCAAGTGGTTGTTGCGTCCATTTCTTTTAATTGAGTAAGTTAAACATTTGACATTGGCGTTTTTCTCTGGCAGGTCTTCTGACTGAACTCTTCCCGGAATACCTTCCCATATGGATGACATACAGTGGTTGCTCGTTGCATTTTCCGGTTCATCGAGGATCACAGCAGCGGGTACTGTTGCCGATTTTCACAGCATTCCCTATTGAAACATAGTTACCGTTGAAAAACGATGCAAATATAGGAAAGGGGAAAGGATTTTAAAAATGACGATTTTGCCCGGTTTTCTAAATTAGACAACTTTTTCTGAAGAAAATCTGCTTATGGCTATCTGTGGAGGGTGTTTTTGGAGAACTTTAATTTATAAAAGATTTTATATTTGGAAAATATGAAAACTTTCTTATGACATCAGATAGATAATATAGAGCAATGTTTTAGGGCAGTTTTTAAGGAAAAATTCATGGAAAGCAAGGGTGAGATTGCTTTCCATGAAGGGTATTTCGTGGCGGTTATTCCTGCTTGGGCAGGTTCACCGGTTTCAGTCCCATCTGGGCGGCTTTCTGCAGCATGAAGGCAAAGGCCGCGTCATGTTCGTTGGGAATTACTCCGTCCAGAATGGCATCTTTGATGGAGCTCTTCAGGCTGCCGATTTCACGGCAGGGCTGCAAGTTGAAGACCTGCATGATTTCCGCCCCGTCTACCGGTGGCTGGAAGTTGCGGATGCGGTCTTTTTCTTCCAGGTCCTTCAGCTTCTGGCGCACCAGTTTGAAGTTGTCCAGGAAACGCTGCTTCCGGGCTTCGTTCTTCGAAGTGATGTCTGCCTCGCACAGTGACATCAGGTCGTCGATGTCATCTCCGGCCTCAAACAGCAGGCGGCGGACTGCCGAATCGGTGACTACATCGTCGGCTATCACGATAGGACGCATGTGCAGGCCGACCAGCTTCTGTACGTATTTCATCTTTTCGTTCATCGGCAATTTCATCTTCCGGAAGATTTCCGGAATCATTTTCTCGCCGATAAAGTTGTGGTTGTGGAAGGTCCATCCTGCACGGGGCTCCCAGCGCTTGGTGCGCGGCTTGCCGATGTCGTGCAGCAGGGTAGCCCAGCGCAACCAGAGGTTGTCGGTTACCTTGGCGATATTGTCCACTACCTCGAGGGTGTGGTAGAAATTGTCTTTATGCCCTCTGCCGTTTCTGACCTCCACTCCCTGAAGTGCCACCAGTTCGGGGAAAATCAGGGCAAGCAGTCCGCAGCGGTCCAGGTCGATGAATCCTTTCGAAGGTACCGGCGACAGCAGGATCTTGTTCAGTTCGTCCGCAATCCGTTCGCGGGAGATGATGCCGATCCGTTCCCGGTTTCTTTCCAGGGCATTGAAGGTTTCGTCTTCGATATAGAAGTTCAGCTGTGTGGCAAACCGGATGCAGCGCATCATGCGCAGGGGATCATCACTGAAGGTGATATCCGGGTCGAGCGGGGTGCGTATGATACGCTCCTTGAGGTCCTCAAGTCCCCCGAACGGGTCTACCAGCTCTCCATAGCGTTCTTTGTTCAGGCAGACAGCCATGGCATTGATGGTAAAATCACGCCGGTTCTGGTCGTCTTCCAGTGTACCGTTTTCAACCACGGGTTTCCGGCTGTCATGACTGTACGATTCCTTGCGGGCTCCTACAAATTCGACTTCCGTATCGTGGTACTTCACCTGTGCGGTACCGAAGTTCTTGAAAATGGAAACGTGTGCAGCCCGTCCTAGTTTCTTTCCGAACGCTTCGGCTATTTCTATCCCGCTTCCTACTACTACTACATCAATGTCTTTCGATGGGCGGTTCAGGAAAATGTCCCTTACGTATCCTCCCACTACATAACATTCCAGCCCCAGCTCATCGGCGGTTTCTGAGATCAGTTTGAATATCTTGCCAGTAAAGTGTTCTTTCAGTTCCATTTTGAATTTTTCTAAATTGGGATGCAAAATTACAAAAAAAAGGGGAGCTTTAAGGAGTATGAGTTGATTTAATTGTATTTTTGTTCTTTAAATCAAAGAAGAGAATTATGAAGAGAATATTATGGGCCTTATTGGCTTTGGCAACCGTGCTGACCGGTTGCAATGGAGACGAGAAGCAGGCTGCGGAGGTGCTGCAGCGTGCAGAAACCGCTTATGCTTCAGGTGATTTCAGCCTGGCCAAACTGCGGATTGACAGTATCCGGAATTTTTATCCCGAGGCATTCGAGGTGCGCAAGGCCGGTATCCGTCTGATGCAGCAGATTGATCTGAGCGAGCAGCAGAAGACGCTGGTCTATCTGGACAGTATGATGCAGGTGAAAAAGGCTGCTTTTGAAGAGCTGAAAGGGCAGTTCGTATTGGAGAAGGATACGGCTTACCAGGAAATCGGTAATTATTTTTACCCGACTCAGGTGGTGGAAAAGAACATCGGACGTTCCTTCCTCCGTGCGCAGGTCAATGAGATAGGGGAGATGTCGCTGACTTCCATCTATTGTGCCGGCGGAAACATTCATCATACTGCAGTGAAGGTCAGTACAGACGGAGACATGTTTGCCGAGACTCCTGCTTCCCCCGACAGTTATGAGACTACCGACCTGGGACGTGCCATCGAAAAGGCGGATTACAAAGTCGGAAACGACGGCGGTGTAGCTGCATTCATCGTTTCCAATCAGGACAAGAAAAGAATCCAGTTGGAATTCCTGGGCGACCGCAATTACCGTACGGTGATGCAGCCGAACGATGTGAAGGCGGTAGTGGCTATTTCCGAACTGGCCCGTGTATTGTCGGCCATGGAAGAAATCCGGAAGGAACAGAAGGAGGCGAACCTGAAGATTCAGTTCGTCAAGAGAAAGATGGAAGAAGCCAAACACATGGAGGACCCGCAGTAGACTGATGAGAACATTCTTTTTAGCAGTAGGGATGCTGGCCGGAACAGGTAGCATAATGCCCGCAATGGCTCAGGAGAAGCCGGAAGTGGAACTGAAGGCCGATGTGGTCAGTGTCAATGTGTGGAGAGCGCAGGAGCCGAAGGGGGTGAGTATCCAGCCGGAACTGACGCTTTCGTGGAAAGGATTTTATCTGGCTGCATGGGGAAATGCCGGTTTTGAGAGGGAGAATACACCTGAAATCGACTTGACGCTGGGATATGAAAGTGAAAAGGGCTTTTCTGTTTCGGTGACGGATTATTGGCTCGACGGTACCAGTGGGTTCTTTCATTTCGGCTCGACGAATACCGGCCATACGTTTGAGGCGCAGGTAGGATATGATTTCGGTTTTCTGGATGTGAACTGGTATACGAACTTTGCCGGATATGACGGGGTAAACCTGGAAGGCAACCGGGCGTATTCTTCTTTCTTTTCCCTGAGAGCCCCGTTCAGACTGGGAGGACTGGAATGGGAGGCGGAGGCCGGAGCGGTGCCCTGGACGACGGATTTCTATAACAACGGTTCGGAAGGATTTGCCGTATCGCTGTTGAGTGTAAAGGCTACCAAGGAGATTCATTTTGCTTCCGGATATTCCTTGCCGCTGTTTGCCAAGCTGGTCTTTAACCCGAATACGGAGATGGCCCGCATGATTTTTGGAGTCACTTTCTGAGAATGGGCAGATTGAAGGGGAGGAGACAGGCAGTATCTGCTGAAAACAGAATAAAAATATATCATGACAAAAAGGGTGCGCATCCTGTATGACGGTGCGTACCCTTTCTTTTTATTCAATGTGTATCAGGTTCTTTACGTGTTCAGGGTGAATTCCTGAGGACAGAACGGGGAAGCCCCGCCCGGATCATAGTGCAAGTCTTTCTGCCACCTTGTTCCAGTCGACCAGTTTCCAGAAAGCTTCAATAAAATCAGCCCTTCGGTTCCGGTAGTCGATGTAGTAAGCATGCTCCCATACGTCGATGACCAGCAGCGGTTTCAACTGTTTTCGCATGGGGTTGCCGGCATTGGGTTCTGCCGTAATGGACAGATGTCCTTCAGCGTCGGCAGTCAGCCAGACCCATCCCGAACCGAAAACGCCCATGGCAGCCTGTGTAAACTGCTTTTTGAAGTCGGCCACACTGCCGAAAGCCGCTGTCAGTCGGGCTTCCAGTGCCTCTGGCAGGTTTCCCTGAGCCGGTGTCAGTGCCTCGAAGAAGAAGGTATGATTCCAGGTCTGGGCAGCGTTGTTGTACAGTGGCCCTTCGGCAGTCATTACGATTTCCTCCAGCGATGCGTTTTCGTACGGAGTGCCGGTAATCAGCCGGTTCAGATTATCCACATAGGTTTGCAGGTGTTTCCCGTAATGAAAATCAATGGTTTCCTTGCTCATGTGAGGAGCCAGTGTCTCGTGAGCATACGGAAGTTGAGGCATAAGATGTGTCATAGTATTTGTTTTTTTAGTTTACAGATGCAAGATACGCATTTTTAGGCAAATATTTTCCAAACGCCTGATTTTCTTTTTCAAACCTCCTGAAACGATGACATAGGTCAATCCGGGTTTCTTGGAAAAATGGTAACTTTGCAGCCGAAAAAAGGGGAAAGATTGTGGAACAGGTAATTCATCAGACAAATATTCGTAAGGAACTGACCCGTCTGGTCATTCCGATATTCATTGAGACCCTGCTGATTATGATGCTGGGAGCAGTAGACACCATCATGCTGAGCCAGTATTCCGACGAAAGTGTGGCGGCGGTAGGTGTAGTCAACCAGATTGTCATGTTTGCTTTTCTGGTATTCGAGGTGATTAACATCGGAACTTCGGTGCTGTGCTCGCAGTACCTGGGAGGAAAGCTTTATAAAAACATGATTCAGGTGGTAGGAGTATCTTTGCTGCTGAATCTGGTGGTCGGACTGGTGGTCAGTGCCATTCTTCATTTTGGTGCGGAAACCCTGCTGGGCTGGATGGGACTGCGTCCGGAACTGCTGAAATACGGTATCGGTTACATGGAGATTGTGGGTGCCTTCGCTTTTTTCCAGGCCCTTTCACTGACGGTCTCTGCTTCGTTGCGCAGTGCCAATAAAGCGATTTATCCGATGATGGTGACGGTCTTGGTAAACATTATGAATATCATCGGTAATTACTCACTGATCTTCGGTAAGTTCGGTTTCCCCGAACTGGGTGCCGAGGGAGCGGCTATTTCCACTTCGGTGGCACGAGGTGTCAGCATGGTGGTACTGTTTGTGATTTTGTTCCGGAAACACATCTCGCGTTTCCCCTTGAAATACTTCCGTCCTTTCCCCTGGATCGAACTGAAGAACCTGCTGAAAGTGGGTCTGCCTTCGGCCGGAGAGAACCTTTCCTACAGTTTTTCACAGGTGGTGATTACGTATCTCATCAATATATTGGGCAACAATGCTCTGGCAACCCGTACTTATACGGTGAACATCGTAATGTTTGTGTATTTGTTTGCCATAGCGATGGCCCAGGGAGGTGCCATCAGTATCGGACACCTGGTAGGGCAGAAACGGATTCATGCGGCTTATCTGCTGGGACGGTATGTCATGCGGCTTTCCATCCTTGTATCCCTTGTCCTGTCGTGCATCTGGGCCGTGTGCGGACATACCATCTTTTCGTTGCTGACCGATAACGAGGAGATTATCCGTATGGGGGTAACGATTATGGTGGTGGATATTGCCGTGGAAATCGGCAGGGCCGTCAATATTTATGCCACGAATGCCCTGCGCGCTGCCGGTGACGTGAACTTCCCCTTTTATGTGGGACTGGTGGTGCAGTGGACGGTTTCGGTGGGGCTCAGTTATCTGCTGGGTATCTACTGGGGATGGGGACTGATAGGCATGTGGTGTGCCTTCCTGCTGGATGAGAATATCCGGGCCCTCATTTTTGTCCGGAGATGGGGCAGCTTGAAATGGGCTAAAAAGGGATTTGTGAAATAATCAGCGAATACAGCCGGGACAGACCGGTAAAAGGGACTGGTGTGTGCGGGAGGAAGTTTTCTTTGAACGGACATACTTGTTTACAAGCATCGCCCTGCTATTCTCTCTGTAGGAGTACGGCAGGGCGATGCTTATGATGTAGCATACGGTTTGCTGTTGAATGCTTTCCTGTAACTTACATGCTGGCCTTCAGTGCCTTGATGATGGCTGCGCTGAAACCGGAAATTTCCAGTTCGTTGAGGCCCTTGATGGTAATTCCTCCCGGGGTGGTTACCTTTTCAATTTCCAGAGCCGGGTGTGTCTGCTCGTGCTGCAGTAACAACCGGGCACTTCCTTCCAGGGTCTGTGCTACCAGCGTCATTGCATCTTTGGGACGTAAGCCGGCTTCTATACCTGCCTGCATGGCAGCTTGTACGTACTTCATTACGTATGCAATGCCGCACGAAGCCAGTGAGGTACCCGCAGCAAAGAGTTTTTCCTCTATCAGCATGGAGCGTCCCATCTCATTGAACAGCGTCATCATAATCTGGGTCTGCTGTTCCGTGGCGTTTCTTCGGGCGATTAAGGTCATGCTGGCACATTCCGAAATGGCCGTATTCGGGATGACGCGGAAGATAGGCATTTCCGGATCCACAAAATGAGCCAGGTCCTCGAAGGTCAGTCCGGCAGCTACCGAAACCAGTATCTGTGGCTGGCGCAACCGCAACGGCTTTAAGACTTCTTCTACTTTCCAGGGTTTTACCGCAATGATTACAATGTCAGCTTCTGCAGCATCTTTGTTGCAGTTGCTGGTGTGAATATCCGGATATTCGGCTTTCAGCCGCTCCAGTTTCTCGTTGCTGGGATTCGTCACAATGATATCCTGTGCCTGTATATAGTGTCCCCGGGCAAGTCCGCGGGCAATGGCACCTCCCATATTTCCGGCTCCGATGATTGCTATTTTCATAATTCGTCAGATTAATGTGATATACAAAGTTATAATTAAAAAAGAAAGAATCCTATTTTGTACTTCTTATTTTGCCGGTTTTGAAAAAGAGGAAGACATTGAGGAAGAGGGCAAGTTATTAACAGGTCAACAAGGCTGGGGGATAAAAGTAAGGCCGTGATTCCTAATGAGATGAGGAAATCACGGCCTTGTCGGTTGTTTATATGTGCTTTCAACTGTTTTTTCTGATACCTGTCTTTCCTTTCGGGAAAAAGCCTCTTCAACTGCTCGTCAGCCGGCTGCAGCTATCAGCGGAGAACCCGATGCAGGCGTTCCAGGAATTCATCGGCTTCTGCCTGAGACAGACAGAGAGGAGGAAGCAGACGGATTACGTTGGTTCCGCTGACTCCCGTAAAGACTTTCTGTTCGAAGAGAAGCCGTTTTCTGATTTCCTTGACTGGCTCTTCAAATTCCATACCGATCATCAGACCTCTTCCTCTGACTTCCTTGATCTGTTTGAAATGAGTGAGCTCTTCCAACAAGTGAGCGCCTACCTTTGCGGCATTCTCTACCAGGTGCTCGCTCTTCATGACATCCAGTACGGCAATGGCAGCGGCGCAAGCCAGGTGGTTGCCTCCGAAGGTGGTTCCGAGCTGACCGTAAACCGGAGTGAACTTCGGACTGATCAGTACCCCTCCCATCGGGAAACCGTTGGCAATGCCTTTGGCCATGGTAATCATGTCCGGGCGGATGCCGTTGTACTGGTGAGCGAAGAACTTACCGCTTCTTCCGTATCCCGACTGGATTTCATCGAGAATCAGTACGGTACCGGTCTTGTCACATTCCTGACGGAGGGCCTGCATGAATTCGGTAGTCGGCAACTGGATGCCGCCAACGCCCTGTATGCCTTCTATGATGACTGCACAGACATCCCCTTTTCCGAGTTCAGCCTTCATGGCCTCGGTGTCATTCAACGGCAGATAAGTCACGTGGTTATTGGCATTGACCGGAGCAATGATCTTCGGATTATCCGTCACCTCAACTGCCAGTGAGGTACGTCCGTGAAAAGCCTTCGCAAAAGAAACCACCCGGGTACGCTGGTTATGGAAAGACGCCAGTTTCAAGGCATTTTCATTGGCCTCGGCTCCCGAGTTGATCAGAAACAGCTGATAGTCATCGTATCCGCAGAGTTCTCCCATGTGGTCGGCCACTTCCTGCTGTAGCTTGTTGATGACCGAATTGGAATAAAATCCCAGTGTGGCAACCTGTTTGCTCAGGGCTTCCACATAGTGCGGATGTGCATGTCCGATAGAGATGACCGCATGTCCGCCGTAAAGATCCAGGTATTCGGTTCCTTTGTCATCCCATACATGACATCCTTTTCCACGTACGATGTTCACATCGAACAATGGATATACATCAAATAGTTTCATAGTTTACTGCATAATATCAGAAGGCAGAAGGCTTGAGTGTCAGTCCCACTGTTTCTTCCAGGTTGAACATCAGATTCATGTTGTGCACGGCCTGTCCGCTGGCCCCTTTCAGCAGGTTGTCGATGCAGGAAACAATGAGCAGTTTGTCTCCGTGTTTTTCCAGGTGAATCAGGCACTTGTTGGTATTGACCACCTGTTTGAGGTCAATGTTCTTCTCCACAATGTGCGTAAATGAATCTTTGGCGTAATAATCCTCGTAGATCTTGACAATTTCCGGCAGTTCGACCTTCGTTTTGACAACGATGGTAGCAAAGATACCCCGTGCGAAGTCTCCCCGGTACGGGATAAAGTCGATTTCAGCATCGAAACTCTGCTGCAACTGCTTCAGTGACTGTTTGATTTCGGGTACGTGCTGATGAGAAAACGGTTTGTAAATGCTCATGTTGTTGTTTCTCCAGCTGAAGTGTGAGGTAGCTCCCGGTTTAACTCCGGCTCCCGTACTTCCGGTGATGGCATTCACCATGATGTCGTTGTTCAGCAGCAGATGCTTTGCCAGCGGAAGCAGTCCCAGTTGGATACAAGTTGCAAAACATCCCGGGTTCGCTACGTGCTTGCTCTGGCAGATGGTTCTGCGGTTCAGTTCAGGCAAACCATATACAAAGTCGTGTTCCTCGCTCTTGATACGGTAATCCATAGACAGGTCGATGATCTTCAGGTCTTCCGGAATCTCATGACTTTCCATGAATTTTTTTGTGTCTCCATGTGCCGTACAGAAAAACAATACGTCGATGCTTTCCAGAGGAAGCTCGTCGGTAAATACCAGGTCGGTTTCTCCGTACAGACCTTCGTGTACGTCTGTAATCTTATTTCCAGCGTTGCTGGAACTGTTGATGAATTTTATCTCTACATCGGGGTGATTGATCAGCAGGCGAATCAGTTCGCCTGCCGTATATCCTGCCCCTCCTACGATTCCTGCTTTAATCATGAATTGAGTCTTTGTCTTTTAAATATTTTCTTCGTCTTTGTGGTTCGCATAATAAGCGCGAAGCGGGGTAGAAAGTACCTTGATGAAGCCTTTCGCATCTTCGGCTGTCCATCCTTTCTGCATTTCTCCGTATTCCCCGAATTTGTTCTTCACCAGGTCGTCTTTTGAGTCAACTCCCACCGTTGCGAAGCTGTACGGACGAAGTTCCAGTATGGCAGTACCGTTGACATTGCGCTGTGATTCCTGCAGCATGGCTTCGATGTCACGCATCACCGGTTCCAGATACTGGCTTTCGTGCAAGAACATACCGTACCAGTTGGCTACCTGGTCTTTCCAGTATTGCTGCCATTTGCTCAGGGTATATTTTTCGAGGAACTTGTGCGCACCGATAATCAGCATAGGAGCAGCCGCTTCGAAACCGACTCTTCCCTTGATACCGATGATGGTATCTCCTACGTGCATGTCACGGCCGATACCGTAAGCGGCTCCGATTTCTTCCACCTTCTGGATGGCCTTGATCTTATCCTCGAAGACCTCTCCGTTGACCGCATACAGTTCTCCTTTTTTAAATTCCAGTTTCAGCAGTTCGCTTCCGGTCTTGCTTACCTGCTTCAGATAAGCGCTTTCAGGAAGTCCCTGGGTAGAATCCAGAATTTCTCCACCACAGATAGAAGTACCCCAGATACCTACGTTGTATGAATATTTCAGTTTGGTGAAATCTGCTTCAAAACCGTGTTCCTTCAGGTAATTGATTTCATAGTCACGGCTCAGCGCCATGTCGCGTGTCAGGGTGATGATTTCCACTCCCGGTGCCATGACCAGGAAAGTCATGTCGAAGCGTACCTGGTCGTTGCCGGCTCCGGTTGAACCGTGTGCAATGGCATGGGCACCGATCTCATTGGCATACCGTGCGATGGCCAGTGCCTGGAAGATACGTTCCGAGCTTACGGAAATCGGATAGGTTCCGTTGCGCAGTACGTTCCCGAATACCATGTATTTCAGGCTCTTTTCATAATATTCCTGAGTAACGTCCAGAGTCACATATTTTACAGCTCCCAGCTTGTAGGCATTTTCTTCGTTCTGCTTCAACTGTTCAGGGCTGAATCCCCCGGTGTTGGCACAGGCTGCGTACACTTCGTATCCTTTTTCTTTTGCCAGATACATAACGGTAAATGAGGTATCTAATCCGCCGCTGAATGCAACGACTACTTTCTTCTTTTCTTCCATGGTTATATTTTATTATGAGTTTTGCGGAATATTTCTGTGTCTATATATTAAGGTATATATGTCATCAGAAATTGTTTATTTTATCGTCTGTATGTAAGGCCGGATCGTAAAGCATGGCGGTACAGATACAGAATTTGCGCTTTTTAGCGACCAGGATTTCGTGGTTGATGCATCCTTCACATCCTTTCCAGAAGGCCTCGTCGTCTGTCAGTTCGTTGAATGTAACCGGTACGTATCCCAGTTCCGTATTCATTTTCATGACTGCAGCTCCCGAAGTCAGACTGAATATCTTGGCTTTCGGCCATCGCAGGCGTGACAAGGTAAAAGATGCATGCTTGATTCGCTTGGCCAGTCCGCATCCCCGGTATTTGGGATGTACAATCAGTCCGGAAGTGGCCACATATTGTTTGTTCCCCCATGATTCGATGTAGGTAAAGCCTGCAAATTCATCTCCACAGAGCGCGATGATGGCTTTTCCTTCCTTCATTTTGGTGGCTACGTATTCGTGTGTACGTTCGGCGATACCTGTTCCACGTACTTTGGCTGCCTCGCGGATGGTATCAAGAATTGTGTCAACATATACCTCGTGTGAGGCGTCGGCTACCATTACGTCAATTTGTTTGGTGTCCATTTTTTGTCTGTATCTTGATCTTGTTTTAAATATGATTGATATTCGGTATAATGTGTGCCAGAGCTTGCTTGACACTGGTACGTGTACATCCTTCGCGGACTACCAGCATGATGGTGTCGTCACCGGCAATGGTACCTATTATTTCATGAAAATGATTGTTGTCGATGTCATAGGCCAGGCTGCTTGCATATCCCGGACGAGTCTTGATGACTGCAATGTTGTCTGAGAATTCGATGGAAACAAAGCCGTTATGACGTAGCATTTCAGAAGCGCTCTGCGGTTCGGTCATACGCTTGTACATGGTATTGTTGGGCAAAACGTATACGTAATTTCCGTTCATGCTTGCTGCCTTGGCTACTTTCAACTGTTTCAAATCTCTCGAGAGAGTGGCCTGGGTGAGCTGGAAGCCTTCTTTGGCCAATTCCTGAAGCAATTCTTCCTGGCTTCCTACTTCTTTGCTCGAGATAATCATTTTTATAGAGTCGAGTCTGCTGTTTTTACTTTTCATCGTGTATAATTATTCTGTTATTGGCTGCAAATATACGGATTAAGTGGAAATTATATGCATATTCTGCTATATTTTTGCGTTTTTATTCTTAATAAATGTGAAAATATACGTCCTCCCTGTATTTTGAATAATTCCCTTGATATTTTTATTATTCTCATTGTTCTCCATGGCACTTTGAGATTATTAAAGTTTTGATGTTCTCGTCGGGGAAATACATCTTTTCTCTTTTATTTGTGACTTATCGGTTTGGATACGTTATGAGAGTGTTTTTGGTATTGCTTCGAATATCTGTTTTAACAGATTTTTTCTTATTTGATAAATACTCATTAAATATAAGGATAGATTATGTGACAATTTTTATGACTGGATTTTTTAATATGGAAGATGATTGAATGGCAGGTTAGGGGATGAAACAGCTTCTATGCTTATATCCTTATTGGCTGTTTACTGATATTTTCTGAAAATTAAAGAATTATTTTTGAAATATTTTTATTTTTAATCTGCTATTTCCTATATAATTGTAATTCTCTAGTTAAAATAGTCTAACTTATAGGCGAAATTTCTCTGGATTATTATATGTCGGAATTTTATTTGCTGAAAACAATTTTTTAGTTAAAAAATTTGTTTTTATTGTATAAAAAACATAATATTGCATATCTCTAAAAAAAGGGGAAACTAAGTTTTTACTATTAAAACGTTAAATCTAAAAATCACAAGTATGAGAAAACACAGTTTGTACAGTAACTCGAAGAAGCAACTTCGGGGCTTACTGATTTTGGCAATTTCTATTGCTTCTTCTCAATTTGTATCGGCTCATCCTACAGCCGAATCCTCTCACTCTTCTTCCGGTATCTTGAATACCGTTCAGCAGAAAAAAACATTGACAGGTCGGGTAGTAGATGTGAACGGGGAACCTATGGTAGGGGTTACCGTGATGGAAAAAGGAACTACCAATGGAGGTATTACTGATGTGGATGGAAAGTATACGTTGACCGTTGGGGAAAATGCCATCATACAGTTCTCCTACATTGGTTACAAGATGGTTGAAATGCCTGCAGCTGGAAGAGTTCAGCTGAATGTAACTTTGAGAGAAGACACAGAAGTGCTGGATGAAGTGGTAGTAACTGCTCTTGGTATCAAGCGTGAGGAAAAAGCGTTGTCTTACAACATCCAGCAGGTTGACGCCGATAAAATAAATGCGGTGAAAGATGTGAACTTCATTAACTCTATGGTGGGAAAAGTAGCTGGTGTCCAGATTAACTCCGGAGCCAGTGGGCCAGGTAGTGCTACCAGGGTGGTTATGCGTGGTATGAAATCTATTGAAAAAGACAATAACGTTCTTTATGTGATAGATGGTGTACCTATGTATAACAAAAGTTTTGGTGGAAGCGGAGGTACAATGACTAAGATGGTTGGATCTGAGTCCGCTGCAGATATTAATCCGGATGACATTGAATCTGTCAACATGCTTACAGGTCCTTCTGCCGCTGCCTTGTATGGTTCTGATGCCGCCAATGGTGTTATTATCATTAATACGAAGAAAGGTTCTGCGGAGAAAACAACGGTTACAATCAATAATAGTACCACATTCTCCACAGCTTACATGATGCCTCAGATGCAGAGCCGTTATGGAAGAAGTGATGGATACATGAACTGGGGTGAGTTGCTTCCTTCAAGTTATGAGTATGATCCACGTAAGTTCTTTAACACGGGAAGTGATATCATTAACTCTATCTCACTTTCTACCGGAAATAAAAAGAGTCAGACATATATATCATTTGCTACTACTAATTCAAATGGTATTGTTCCGGAAAGTTCTTATAATCGTTATAATTTTACAGCTCGCCATACTGCTAAATTTGCAAACGATAAGTTGACTTTAAACATTGGTGGTAATTTCATTATTCAGAACGACCATAACCTGGTGGCACAAGGTACCTATAACAATCCGATTCCTAGCTTGTATTTGTTCCCGAGAGGAGAAGATTTCGAAGAAGTCCGTACCTATGAACGATGGAATCCTACTGGAATCATGACACAATATTGGCCATATACTGAAGGTGCTCACAATCTTCAGAACCCATATTGGATTCAAAATCGCAACAACCGTGATATGAAAAAACGTCGTTTCATGGCGAATGCTTCATTGAAATATGATGTAACTCCTTGGCTTAATGTGGTAGGCCGTGTCAACATAGATGAGTCTTACTATACACAAACTTCAGAAATGTATGCAACTACTCTTACTACTTTCTGTGGAGAAAATGGAGGATTCTCTTTGGATGATATGACAGACCGCTCTATTTATGCCGATATTATTGCCAATGTAGATAAGAAATTCGGTGATTTCCGCCTCGTGGCCAATGTGGGAGCTTCTATCAAAGATCAGGTGTATGAAGATATATATACCGCCGGTGACTTGGTAGTTGCCAATGAATTCTACGTCAATAACCTTAAGACAGCTACGGGATATAAGAACTCTCAAACAGGTTGGCACGATCAGACACAGTCTGTTTTTGCATCGTTGGAATTGGGCTGGAAAGATATGTTGTACCTTACAGCAACCGGACGTAACGATTGGGCTTCACAACTTGCATTCTCTGATCAGGCTTCATTCTTTTATCCTTCAGTAGGTGTTTCTGCCATTATCTCTAATATGGTAAAGATGCCGGAATGGTTAGAATTTGCTAAGGTTCGTGCTTCTTATTCTAAGGTATCTACTCCTTTTGCCCGTTATTTGTCTAATCCAAGTTATACTTATGATGAGCAGATGCATACATGGAAGAAGAGTAAGACTTATCCGAACACATCTTTAAAACCGGAGGATACTAAATCATGGGAGATTGGTTTGAATGTACGCTTCTTGGATGGCTTCAATTTGGATGTTACTTATTACCATTCTAATACTTATCATCAGACCATTTATGTACCTTTGTCTGCAGCGACTGGTTATGAAAACTTTGTAGCACAAACTGGTAACATTGAAAATAAAGGTATTGAATTGGCATTTGGTTATGAACACCAGTGGGGTGATTTTGGATGGAGCAGTAACCTTACCGTTACCCATAATAAAAATACAATTAAAGAGTTAGGCCATGGAATCGTAGACCCGATCAGTGGTGAAACACATGAAGTCGATGAAATCGAAAAGAACTGGCTGGGACAGGCTAATGTGGCTCCTCGAGTACTTTTGCGTGAAGGTGGCTCTATGAGTGATATATATTACAACCATGTTATCCAAAGAGACCTTAATGGAAACACATATGTGGATAATGATGGAAATATTAAGATGGAAGAAACCAAGGAGTTCGTGAAAGCAGGTTCTCTTGCACCAAAAGCAAATCTGGGATGGTCAAATAACTTTACTTATAAGGGATTGTCTCTTGGTGTGGTACTGGCTGCCCGTTTTGGAGGTCTGGTATATTCTGCTACACAAGGAATCCTTGATTACTATGGCGCATCAGATTACTCTGCAAGATTAAGAGATCAAGGAGGTATCCCTTGTAACTTTGGTATGCTTCCTGCTGAGAACTATTTGACGACAATTGGTACAGCACAAGGTGGTCATGCTGCATATTATTTGTATAGCGCCACTAATGTACGCTTGCAGGAATTGGCTATCAGCTACACTTTCCCTAAAAAGTGGTTCAACAATAAGCTTGGATTGACAGTAGGTGTAGTAGGTCGCAACCTGGCAATGCTTTACTGTGATGCTCCTTTTGATCCGGAATTGTCCGCAGCAACAGGAAGTAACTATTATCAGGGAGTTGACTACTTTATGCTTCCAAGTACTCGAAACTTCGGTTTTAATGTTAAACTACAGTTCTAAAAACTATTACGATGAAAAAGGTAATAAAACTAATCGCATTTGTCGGTATCGCAGCGATGTCATTAAATGGATGTACAGGCAAATTTGAAGAATTTAATACGAATCCATACGCTCCAAATCAAGGTGATCCGTCACTATTGTTGCCTACAATGATTGAGCAGTTGATGTATGTACAGCAGAACAGTTCCCAGATGATTGACCAAATGGTAGGAACTTATGGAGGTTATTTCACTCTTACCAACCGTTGGGGAGGTCAGAACTATGATACTTTTAATGTCTCGGATGCATGGAACGTAGAGACTTATAATACGGCGTTTACCAATATTTATTCGAACTATTTTGAAATTGAGAATATTACAGGTGCTGACGGACATTATTATGCCATTGCAAAACTTATCCGGGCAGCTGTGATGATGCGTGTGGCCGACTGCTATGGATCTATTCCATATAGCAAGGTAAAAGATGGACAAATGTATGTTGCCTATGATAAGGATAAAGACGTATATGATAATATTATAAATGATTTGAAATATGCGGTGGGTATCCTTGGTTCATTTGGTAATAATGGTAAACCTCTGGCTGGAAAGGATCATGTCTATGATGGAGATTATGCAAAATGGGCAAAACTCGGCAACTCATATATTATGAGAGCTGCAATGCGCATCGGTGATAAAGAAAGTTTTATTGAAGCGATGAACTCTCCTTTTGGATATATACAAGAGAATGGTGACAATGCTATGATGGACTGTTCTTCACAGCGTAATCCTTATGAGATTGCCAGTGCATCTTGGGGAGATCTTTGCAGCAATGCTACAATCGTAGATTATATGAATGGTTTTAAAGATCCTCGCTGTGCCAAGTATTTTACTAAGAGTAAACGAGACAAGTTCGAAGGAATGCCTGCCGGAAATGCTTCTTTCTCAAAAGAAAAAGTACAGGGATATTCTCTTCCAAACTTTGGAACGGAATCGTCACCGGCTCCTATACCTGTTTTCGTTGCAGCTGAATCACAGTTCCTCATTGCTGAGGCCATACTTAAAAATTGGGTTGCAGGAGATGTGAAATCTTATTATGAAAATGGTATCAAACTTTCTTTTGAACAGTGGGGAGCCAGTGGAGTAGATGCTTATCTTGCAGATGATACTTCAATTCCTAATGATCATACTGATGACTTGGCAGCTTTTAGTGACTATGACAGAAAGACACAAGTGAAGATTGCATTCAATGAGCAGGGAACTACCGAACAGAAACTGGAGCAGATTATTACTCAAAAATGGATCGCAAACTATCCTATGGGACTTGAGGCATGGGCTGAACTGCGTCGTACGGGTTATCCGGAAATGAACAAATATGCTACCAACTTAGGTAATGCGAACATTAATCTGAATATTGGTGCACTTCGTCTGCGTTATCCTTACACAGAAAAGAACTTGAATAAGACTAATTATGAAGAAGCTGTCGGATGGCTTGGAGGTGCAGATGATGAAGCTACAAAATTGTTCTGGGGAAAATAAACTAAACAAATAAAAATGATGTGTTATGAAATTAATGTATTATAATATACTTGCAGCGGCTGTTACTTTATCAATGGTTAGTTGTAATGATTGGAAAACTCCTGAAGCAGAGGTTTTTGACAATTCGATGACTGATGTAGTTAAAAGTGAAGAGTATTATGAAAATCTGAGAGCTTATAAGAAAAGCGATCACTCCATAGCTTTCGGATGGTATAGTGAATGGGAGGAAGGTTCTGCCGATACCGGTAATACGCTTTCAGCTGTTCCTGATTCAATGGATATGATTTCTCTTTGGAACAATTCGAGAAACCTTTCGCCTAAAAAGAAAGCCGATCTTGAGTTTGTGCAGAAAGTGAAAGGAACAAAAGTACTGCAATGTACATTTGTCCAGTATATTGGTAAAGGAGTTACACCGGCTGAATACGATACGGATGAAGAAACCCGCAATGCTTTTTGGGGATGGAATCCTAACCCGACTGATAAAAAAGAGAATCTTCCTGCAATACAACGATATGCAAAGGCTTTTGCTGATACCATCAATGCTTATGGATACGATGGCCTGGATATTGACTTTGAGCCTTATGTAGACGGTGCACCTGGACCGTTGGATGAAGATCCAGAATATGTGGCTATGCTTTTTGCCGAATTCGGTAAGTATTTTGGTCCTAAATCGGGAACCGGTTTGATTTTCTGTGTAGATGGAGAAATAGAGCGTATTCCGGCAGGAACAGAGGTCTATTTTGACTACTATATCCAGCAGGCTTATATGGTTCATAATTCCAGTGGACTTCGCAGTAGATTTGAAAGATCTTATCAGTCTATTGGTCGTGGTATGAGTAAGGCAGAATTTGCGAAGAAATACATCATTACTGAAAATCTGGAAAGTGCGATTGACTGTCTGAATGGAGGATATCAGTGGGAAGATTTCCCGTTGGATGTAAAACCTTCATTGGTAGGTTATGCAGATCTTGATTTGGGCGAAGGACTTAAGAAAGGTGGATTCGGTGCTTATCGTTTCAGTAACGAGCGTGCCAATAATCCTAAATATAAATGGATGCGTAAAGCTATTCAGGAGCAGAACCCAAGTCCTGGCTATCAGACGATAGATTAAATGGGTATATATTGAATCTTAAAAAAGAATAGATATGAAAAACTTAATAAAATCAATCACATTGCTTAGTGCTGGACTGATGATGTTCAGTTGTAAGAATGCAGACTACTCTACATTGGGTGACAGTGATAACCTGATGGCATATTTTACTGAAAGTACACAAAGTTCAGGTATAAACAATGCTCCCGTAGTAGTTGATAAAGAAAATGTAACCGTAGCACTTACCCCTTGTGTCAGCACTCCTGCTACAGAAGATATTGAGCTGGAATTGGTGGTGCAGCCTGAGATTCTTGATAAATTTAATAAAGAAAACGGGTTGGGTAATACGCTTCTCCCGGAAGAATTCTATGAATTGCCAGCTGAAAAGATTATAATTCCTAAAGGTAAAAATACGGCTGGACCGGTTAATATCACTTTCAAACCGCTTTCTGCAGAATATGCAGGATCACCACTTGGCTTACCGATTAAATTGGTAGCTGTGAGTGGACCTGTACGGGTTACCTCAACTACGTCGTCTTATGTGTATGATATTAAATCTACATTGAATTTCCCTATTGCACAGTTCAATGGAGCATCGGGATACCACTGTGAGAATTTTGATATGACACTTCCGAATTTCACCGTTGAAGTTCGTTTCCAGGTAAGCAATACGTCTCAAAGAAACAGAGATGCATTCAACAAAGGAGGTGGTGGATGCTTGATGCGTTTTGAAGACCCGCAAAGTCAACAAGGAAATGTACCTGCCCATTCAGCTATTCAGTTCCAAGGTGAAGGCGGTTATTTGAACCCTGATCCGCTGGTTGGATTCTCAACTAATGTATGGCAGCATTTGGCTGTTACTTGGAATGGTAAGACTATATCCTTGTATTACAATGGTAAAAAGGTTGGTGCCAAAGATTTTTCTTCATCCGTAGTTGCTGATGGAATTTTCTCTTCTGTTAGCTGGTTCGGAGGTGGCGGCGACGATGGTGGCGGTCACGGTACTGGTTCTTCTTGGTGGTATGGATGTAAGGTCATGTTTACAGAAGCTCGTATATGGTCTGTAGCTAGAACAGATGACCAGATTGCTAATAATATCCAGTCTGTTGATACAAAGAGTAAAGGTTTGGAAGGTTATTGGAGAATGGGTAAACCGTATTACGACGAAGAAAATGGAACATTTAAGGATCTTACAGGTAATGGACATGATTTGACCCCGAGTGATTTTACAAGAATTACCTGGAGTGAATCTGTTTCTAGTGAAGATACTCAGACTGATTGGAATTTCTAGTATTCAATACTCTTATTGAGAGGTTGATATAACTGGAAAGGTATAAAAGAGAATGAAGGCATCCTCGTAAGATGGATGCTTTCATTCTCTTTTTGTTTTTGATACTTTATATTTCTTTTAGCAGACTTCATTGAGTGGAAAGTAACTAGCTTGTGCAACTTGAGTTTCTTGATTGTGAAACTTTGGTTTCATAACCTTGCAACTGTAGTTTCATCATTTTGCAACAGTTACTGCTGAAATGGAATACTGGTGATAGTTTGGCTGGGAGGAAACCGAAAAATTGTTTGTACTGAATCAAGTCATGAGGAGTGATTGGAGCTGGAGAACGAGCACTGGTTTCCGGAATAGAGAAGTGTGCCGGAGGGAAAAGAAACATCTGTAATGAGAAGAAAAGTAAAGGCAAAAAGAAACCCCGTGGATCAGTCGTAAACGACTTTCCACGGGGCTCTTTCCGTTTGAATGACGGAATATATTACCTATGCATTATTCGCGTACCAGTGCAGCCTGTTGCTGTACTTCCTGAGGAACGTAGTCGCTCTGGAAGAAGCGGCTTGCGCGGAGCAAGTGTCGCCAGATACTTACCAGCTCCTGTGATTCCTGAAGGATGTTCAGGTATACCATTGAAGCTTTCAGGCTGGTGCTGTCGGCCTCCTGCATGTGATTCATCTGCTGTTTACGCAGCGCCGAAATCTTATTTTTCAAGGTATCTCCCTTTACCAGGATGTCGTCAGCCTCGCTGTAGTTGTTGGCTTCAATCGATGCACAAGTCCGTTCCATCAGCGTACAGAGCTCTTCTCTGATTGGCAGGAACTCTGCAATGCTCTCTTTTGAAATCGGATTGAAGTTGTTGTCTACGTGTTCCTTGCAAGGCTCACAGATACGCTTCAAGCAGTACAGCATCTGTTCGCAACTGTTGCTGCCCAGGTGGAACCAGGTATTCTTTTCAATGGCTACCGTGATAGGGATACGGCGCAATCCCAGAATTTCCTTACGGCGGCGTTTCTTGAGCATTTTCTTCTGCTCGTCTGCGGCATTCATCGCCTTTTTCAGCAATTTGAGGTCTTCGTTGATGAATCCGTCAGTAATCTTCACATAGCTTTCTTCGCTGAAGCGCAGGTAGCTGGTCATTGTTTCCTGGAAGTGCATACGGAGCAGGGTAAGGATTTCTCCCTTGTCTTTGCTCTGCATCATGCGCTTGAAGATATCATCCTGATGTTCGGCCTTTTCTTTCTTGCCATACTGTATGTGGCTGCGTACCAGCAGGAATACGGCAACACCGATGAAGATGAACATACCTACGAAGCTGGTATAGAACATGATGGCAGTAACCAGGGCGCAGATGGTAAAGGCTACGAAGGCAGTGATGAACCATCCTCCGATGACAGACAACATACCGGTGATACGGTAAACTGCGCTTTCACGTCCCCAGGCGCGGTCGGCCAGTGAGGTACCCATGGCTACGATAAAGGTAACGTAAGTAGTAGAAAGCGGAAGTTTCATGGTGGTTCCGATGATGATGAGCAATCCGGAGAGTACCAGGTTCACAGCAGCGCGTACCATATCGAAGGCTGCTCCGTTTTCCAGAATCACCTCATCTTTGTTGAAACGGCTGTCAATCCAGCGGCGTACTCCCACCGGGATGACCCGAACCATGAACTCATTGATAGAGGTCGCGCGGCGTACGATGGTACGTGCCAGTGCAGAAGAACCGAACATTTCGTCACCTTCTTCCTGACGGGCAAGGTCGACAGACGTTTTGATTACATTTTTAGCTTTTTTGGAAGTTGCCAGTGCATATACCATGATAATGCCCGACAAGAACAGGAATATAGCGGGTGTTTGTGCGGATGACATAAGAGATGACATCATGAAGTCGTGTACACCGGCTCCGTTGGAGTTGGCCACATAGTCGGTATACGCAGAGAAGCCTGCCAGAGGAACTCCGATGAAGTTGACAAGGTCGTTGCCGGCAAACGCAAGTGCCAGTGAGAAGGTTCCGAGCAATACGATGATGCGGAATACGTTGACCTTGCACCAGTGTAAAATCTGCATGAATGCAGTGAAGAAAAGGAAGCAGGCAGTCACCAGCATGGTGGTGTTCGCCTCAATCCATCCCATTGCTTCGGGTGTCATGAAAGGAGCGCTTTTCAGTCCTTTGATCAAGACGAAATAAGAAAGAGAAGTGACTGAAATACCTCCGAAGATACCAATGGTCCAGGAAAGTTTCTTTTTGTAATTGAAGCTGAAAATCAGACGGGAAATGTACTGTACAAGTGTTCCGGCGATGAAGGCGATGGCTACCGAAAGGAAGATACCCATGATGACGGAAAGTGCCTTTTCGGTGTTCATCATGTCACCTAGCGTAAGCAGGCCGGTCTCGTCACCGATGATTTTCAGAATGGCCAGAATGAAGGTTCCTCCCAGCAATTCAAAAACCATGGATACGGTGGTCGAAGTAGGGAGCCCCAAGGTGTTGAACACATCCAGCAGCACCACGTCGGTAACCATCACCGCAAGGAGGATACACATGATTTCGTAGAAACTGAAATTTACCGGTTGGAAGATGCCGTGACGTGCGATATCCATCATTCCGTTACTCATGATCGCTCCGGCGAAAACTCCTGCAGCAGCTACAATGATAATGGTCTTGTACCGGGCCACTTTGGCGCCCACTGCTGAATTCATGAAATTGACAGCGTCGTTGCTGACACCTACCAGCAAATCAAAGATTGCCAGCATAAAAAGGAATATAACTATTCCCAGATAAATGGTTTCCATATGTTTAACTTGAGATATTTTTTCGGCGGCAAAACTAGATGAAACATGTTATACTGAGATGTCATAGATGTTACATTTGTGTTACAAAGTAAAAGAAAGATAAATTCACTATTTTATAGTGGGTTTATCGCCCGAAAATTAGTACCTTTGTATCCAAATATTTTAAAACTTAATAGCAATGTCAGAGTCAAAGAGAATTAAGACCGCTTTAGTATCGGTTTACCATAAGGACGGTCTGGATGCCATTATCCGTCGTTTAGCAGAAGAAGGCGTGGAATTTCTCTCAACAGGAGGTACACGTCAGTTTATCGAAAGCCTGGGTTATCCTTGCAAGGCTGTGGAAGACCTTACCAGCTATCCTTCTATTCTGGGTGGCCGTGTGAAGACACTTCACCCGAAAGTATTCGGTGGTATTTTGTGCCGTCGTGAACTGGAACAGGACCAGCAGCAGATTGCTCAGTATGAAATCCCTGAAATCGACCTGGTAATCGTAGACTTGTATCCGTTCGAAGCAACGGTAGCATCGGGTGCGGAAGCACAGGCCATCATCGAGAAGATCGATATAGGTGGTATCTCTTTGATCCGTGCGGCTGCCAAGAACTTCAATGACGTGGTAATCGTAGCCAGCAAGGCACAGTATAAGCCTTTCCTGGATATCATTACGGAAAACGGTGCGGTGACTACACGCGAAGAACGCCGCTGGTTTGCGAAAGAAGCGTTTGCAGTGTCTTCTCACTATGATTCGGCTATCTTCAACTGGTTTGACGGAGGTGAACACTCTGCATTCCGTTGCGCGGTAGAAGAACCGAAGACGTTGCGTTACGGCGAGAACCCGCATCAGAAAGGTATTTTCTACGGTGACCTGAGTGCAATGTTCGACCAGATTCACGGTAAGGAAATCTCTTACAACAACCTGTTGGACATCAATGCGGCTGTCGACCTGATCGATGAGTTCAAGGGTGAGACTACTTTCGCTATCCTGAAACACAACAATGCCTGCGGTCTGGCTTCACGTCCTACCTTGCTGGAAGCATGGAAGGATGCACTGGCCGGTGACCCTGTATCTGCATTCGGTGGTGTACTGATTACCAATACTCCTGTAGACCGGGCTACTGCAGAAGAAATCAACAAACTGTTCTTCGAAGTTATCATTGCTCCGGATTATGACGTAGATGCGCTTCAGATATTGACTCAGAAGAAAAACCGCATCATCCTGGTTCGTAAGGAAACTGAACTGCCTACCCTGCAGTTCCGCTCTTTGCTGAACGGAGTGCTGGTTCAGGACAAGGATACGAAGTCTCATACTCCGGAAGACCTGAAGCAGGTAACTGAAAAGGCGCCTACTGCAGCTGAAATTGAAGATATGCTGTTCGCCAACAAGATTGTAAAACAGAGCAAGAGTAATGCCATCGTACTGGCTAAGGGCAAACAGTTGTATGCCAGCGGTGTGGGACAGACTTCACGTGTGGATGCTTTGAAACAGGCTATCGAAAAGGCCAAGTCATTCGGATTCGACCTGAACGGTGCCGTAATGGCCAGCGATGCTTTCTTCCCGTTCCCTGACTGTGTGGAACTGGCCGACAAGGAAGGTATCAAGGCTGTTATCCAGCCGGGCGGATCGGTAAGAGACGACCTGACTTTCCAGTACTGCAACGAACATGGAGTGGCTATGGTACTGACTGGAATCCGTCACTTTAAACATTAATAATTAAAAAGGAAGCGGTTGAAAGCTTTACGGTTCCCGGATCGGACAGGCGTCTGGTCCGGGAACTTGTAAATCAAGACTGAGACTCAAGAACTAAATTTTAAACTAAGAACTTAAAAATGGGATTATTTTCCTTTACACAAGAAATAGCAATGGATCTTGGAACTGCCAATACGATTATATTGAGCAATGACAAGATTGTGGTAGATGAGCCGTCTGTGGTTGCACTTGACCGCCGGACTGACAAGATGATTGCAGTGGGTGAGCGTGCGAAACTGATGTATGAGAAAGAAAACCCGAACATTCGTACGGTGCGTCCGTTGCGTGATGGAGTCATCGCCGACTTCAATGCCTGTGAGCAGATGATGCGCGGGCTGATCAAGAAGGTGAATACGGGACGCCGTCTGTTTACTCCTTCCTTGCGGATGGTGATCGGTGTACCTTCCGGAAGTACGGAAGTGGAACTGCGTGCGGTGCGCGACAGTGCGGAACATGCAGGTGGACGTGACGTGTACCTGATTTTTGAACCGATGGCTGCAGCTATAGGTATTGGTCTGGACGTGGAAGCGCCCGAAGGTAATATGATTGTGGATATAGGTGGTGGATCGACGGAAATCGCGGTTATCTCTCTGGGAGGTATCGTGTCGAACAACTCTATCCGCATTGCGGGAGATGATCTGACTGCCGACATTCAGGAATACATGAGCCGTCAGCACAACGTGAAGGTCAGTGAACGTATGGCAGAACGTATCAAGATACACGTAGGAGCTGCCTTGACCGACCTGGGTGATGAGGCTCCCGAAGATTACATCGTAAGAGGTCCTAACCGCATTACGGCACTCCCGATGGAAGTTCCCGTATGCTATCAGGAAATCGCGCACTGTCTGGAGAAGAGCATCGCTAAAATCGAGACTGCCATCCTGAGCGCACTGGAGAATACACCTCCTGAACTGTATGCCGATATTGTGAGCAACGGTATTTATCTGGCAGGTGGTGGTGCCTTGCTGAGAGGTCTGGACAGACGCTTGACTGATAAGATCAATATACCTTTCCATATTGCAGAGGATCCTTTGCTGAGTGTAGCCAAAGGTACAGGTATTGCGTTAAAGAATGTGGATCGTTTTTCGTTCCTGATGCGATAAAGATTACAGGCAATTGACAATTGACAGTTTATGAGGTGAACAGGTTTCATTGAATTGTCTATTGTCAATTTTCAATTGCCATACATTGGATTATGAGAAATCTGCTGAATTTTTTGTTGAAACATGACCATTGGCTGCTTTTTATCTTTTTGGAAGTGGTCAGTTTCACTCTGTTATTTCGTTTTAATAATTATCAGGGAAGTGTTTTCTTTACTTCGGCCAATTATGTGACTGGGGCTGTATGTGAGATGGCAGGTAATGTTACTTCCTACTTCGGATTACGCCGTGTGAATCGGGATTTGATGATGCGTAATGTGCAGTTGGAATTAGAGGCGCAACGCCTGAAGAGCCTGTTGTATCATTATGAGAAAGACAGTACACAAGTGGCTTTGGTAAACCGTTATCTGGAGGACACTTATTCGGTGATTCCTGCGCGCGTGGTGAACAACAGCATTGTGCGTACGGACAACTATCTGACCATCGACAAGGGAGAGGCAGACAGTGTGTATGCCGAGATGGGAGTGGTATGCGGTACGGGAGTGGTAGGCATTGTGTATCAGGCCTCGGCCCATTATGCCGTAGTACTTTCGGTCCTGAATTCGAAAAGCAGTATCAGTTGTAAGATAAAGCGTACCGATTATTTCGGAGTCCTCAAATGGGAGGGGGGCTCTTCACAATATGCCTATTTGCGTGACATTCCCCGTCATTCGGAGTTCAGCCTCGGAGACACTGTGGTGACAAGCGGACACAGTGCGGTCTTTCCGGAGGGTATTCCGGTGGGTACGGTAGACGATATGAGCGACAGTCATGACGGTTTGTCGTATTTGCTGAAGATACGTTTGTTTACTGACTTTGCGCGGTTGAATGATGTAAGTGTGATCGGTTTCCAGGGAGCGGCCGAACAGGCGAATCTGGAAAAGAGTATTAAATAATGTGTGTGTCCGGTGGCGACTGAACCGTGCCGGGAGTTTTATTGACGTTTAGTGTGAACTTTTATGATACAGTTAGTATATCGTTCTGCCTGGTTTGTCTTTTTCTTATTGCTGCAAGTGCTGGTACTCAACCGGGTGCATATATCCGGTTATGCGACTCCGGTACTGTATGTGTACTTTATACTGATGCAGCGCACGGAGACTTCCCGCAAGCAACTGATGTTGCAGGCTTTTTTCCTGGGGCTGTGCGTGGATATTTTCAGTAATACTCCGGGAATGAATGCGGCGGCCAGTACGTTTCTGGCTTTTGTCCGTAACGGACTGCTGCGCATGCAGACGCTGCGGGGGATGACGGAAGATTATGCTCCGGGCATGCGTACGATGGGAACCTCGCCTTTTCTGCGATACGTCATCAGTTGTGTCTTTATTCACATCACGCTGCTGCATCTGATCGATGCTTTCTCGCTGTGGCAGATGAAGAACCTGCTGTGGAAGATTCTCTCGGATGTGTGCGTGACGGTAATCTGTGTGGTATGTGTTGATATGGCTAGGAGGAAAAGATAGTGGACAGAAACTATGATCTGGTAAAAAGAAGATATGTCATCGGGGGGGCCGTGTTCTTCGTCGCTCTCCTGTTCATTGTGCGGCTGTTCTTCCTGCAAATCATGAGCGATGATTATAAGAAGAATGCCGACAGTAATGCTTTCCTGAAGAAAATACAGTATCCCAGCCGAGGGGTGATTTACGACCGCAACGACCGTTTGCTGGTGTATAATCAGCCGGCATATGACATTACGGTGGTCATGAAGGAGATGGTGAGTCTGGATACGGCCGATTTGTGTCAGACCCTGAACCTTACGCCGGAGTTTGTCCGCAACCGTTTCCGGGACATGAAAAACCGGCGGCTGAACCCGGGATATTCTCCTTATACGAATCAGGTGTTCATGACCCAGCTCTCGGCCGAAGACTGTGGGGTCTTTCAGGAAAAATTGTTCAAATTTCCGGGATTTTACATTCAGCGGCGTACCATCCGTCAGTATAATTACAATGCGGGGGCCCATATCCTGGGGGATATTGCGGAAGTCTCGAAGTCGGAAATGGAGGACGATGAGTATTACCTGCCGGGAGACTTCATCGGGAAACTGGGAGTGGAGCGGTCGTACGAAAAGCAGTTGCGCGGTGAAAAAGGGGTAGAGGTACTGCTGCGGGATGCTCACGGAAGAATACAGGGAAATTATATGAACGGAAAGTTCGACAAGCCTTCCGTCCCGGGAAAGAACCTGGTTTTGAGTCTGGATATCGACTTGCAGATGTTGGGTGAGCGTCTGCTGGAAGGAAAAATCGGCAGTATCGTGGCTATCGAACCGGAGACGGGAGAGGTGCTCTGCATGGTGTCTTCGCCTTCTTACGACCCTCATATGATGATCGGACGAAACCGGGGAAAGAATCACAATGAAATGGCACGCGATCCCTGGAAGCCGTTGCTGAACCGGGCAATTATGGGTACTTATCCTCCCGGATCAACGTTCAAGACGACTCAGGCGCTGACCTTCCTTCAGGAAGGGATTATCAATACGGGTACCAGTTATCCTTGTTTCGGGGGATTTTCGTATAAGGGACTGCATGTGGGTTGTCACGGACACCCTTCGCCTTTGTCTTTGGTGCCTGCCATTGCGACTTCCTGCAACGGTTATTTCTGTTGGGGGCTGTATTATATGATCGGGGCACGCCAGAAATACGGTACGGTGCAGAAGGCCATGAATACCTGGCGTGATTACATGGTTTCGATGGGCTTCGGCTATACGCTGGGCATCGACCTTCCCGGTGAGAAGCGTGGAATGATTCCGAATGCGAATTTTTATGATAAGGCGTATCGCGGGTCCTGGAACGGGCTGACTGTCATCAGTATCTCTATCGGACAGGGTGAGGTGACGGCAACTCCTCTTCAGATTGCCAATCTGGGGGCGACCATTGCCAACCGAGGATATTTCGTGACACCTCATGTGGTGAAAAAGGTGGAAGGAGAGGCTCTTGATTCGCTGTATACCCAGCGCCGGTATACCAAGGTGGATGCCAGTCATTACGATGAAGTGGTGCAGGGCATGAGGGCCGCTGTGACGGGAGGTACCTGCCGGATGGCGAATTTGCCGGACATTGAGGTGTGCGGCAAGACGGGAACGGCCCAGAACCATGGAAAGGACCATTCGGCATTCATGGGATTTGCTCCGATGAACAACCCTAAAATCGCCATTGCGGTGTATGTGGAAAACGGAGGATGGGGAGCTACGTACGGGGTTCCTATCGGCCGTCTGATGATTGAACAGTATTTAAAGGGAAAACTCAGCCCGGAAGACGAGGTATTGGCTACGGATATTCAGAAAAGAAGAATTGATTATGGCTTACAGGAAAGATAGTATATGGAAGACGGTGGACTGGTGGACGATTGCATTGTATGTCATACTGGTCATGTGTGGCTGGCTCAGTGTCTGTGGAGCCAGCTACGACTACGGTGACCCTGATTTCTTCAGTCTGTCTACCCGTGCCGGAAAGCAGTTGATGTGGATCGGGTGTTCCTTCGGTCTGGGCTTCGTGCTGCTGATGATTGAGGAGCGCTTCTATGATACTTATGCCTATCTGATTTATGGCATCTTATTGCTTCTGCTGTTCGGAACCATCTTCAATCCTCATGAAATCAAGGGGTCGCGTTCGTGGATCGTGCTGGGACCGGTGAGTCTGCAGCCTGCCGAATTTGCCAAGTTTGCTACGGCCCTGGCACTTGCCAAGTATATCGGTGAATATACCTTTTCGATGGAGAAGGGAAAGAACCTGATGATGGCATTGGGAATCATTCTGGTGCCGATGGTGCTGATTGTGTGTCAGAAGGAGACGGGTTCTGCACTGGTGTATCTTTCCTTTTTCCTGGTGTTGTACCGGGAGGGAATGACCGGAGCGGTATTGTTCTCCGGTATTTGTGCGGTAGTCTATTTTATTGTGGGTATCCGTTTCAGTGAGGTCATGATGCCCGACGAATGTACCTCGTGGGGCGATTTCTCGGTGATGACTCTGATTGTTATCTTCTCGGCCTTGCTGGTGAAGGCCTACGGAAAGAATTACAGTCGTGCTTTCGGTTATATCCTGCTGGCAGGCCTTGGTACCATATTGCTGGGAGTTCTGTTCTCGTTGTACGTAATTCCTTACGACGTGGCCGTCTTGCAGGCGTTTGTCTTTCTGGCATTGTGCATCTACCTGGTTTATCTCTTCCTGAGGGAAAGACTCCGGAGCTATCTGTATATCCTGTTTTTTGCCCTGGGTTCTGTAGGCTTTTTCTATTCGGCCGATTATGTCTTTAATGATGTGCTGGAGCCGCATCAGCAGGTGAGAATCAAGGTGCTGCTGGGTATGGAGGACGATCCGACGGGAGCGGGTTACAATGTCAACCAGAGTAAGATTGCCATCGGTTCGGGCGGTTTCCTGGGAAAAGGTTTTCTGAACGGTACCCAGACCAAGCTGAAATATGTGCCGGAACAGGATACCGACTTTATCTTCTGTACGGTGGGTGAGGAGCAGGGTTTCGTAGGAGCATCTGCTGTCATTCTTTTGTTCTCGGTTTTCATCTGGCGCCTGATCTGGCTGGCCGAGCGGCAGAGTTCCCGCTTTGGCAGGGTGTACGGATACTGTGTGCTGAGTGTCTTTTTCTTCCACCTGTTTGTCAACGTGGGGATGGTACTGGGACTTACTCCTGTAATCGGTATTCCCTTGCCTTTCTTCAGTTATGGAGGATCATCCCTGTGGGGATTCACCATCCTGCTTTTCGTCTTTCTGCGTATCGATGCTTCCCGTGAGGGGTAAGAGGCAGATACCGATGTCACTGACTTCTTCCAGCGGATTCTCTTTCATGAGGTGGGTAAGCTGGAGAATGGAATCGGCCTCCTGCAGGCGGATGGTACCGACAGTCTGTACGTACTGAATCAGTGTCTTTCCGTTGCCCTTCCAGTTGCCTTCCTCGTCCGACAGATACAGATGAAAGGTATCTGCAGGCAGATTGGGCTGTGCCGGACGGCTCAAGGCGAGCCAGATGTCACGGTAAGGATAGCGTATGGTGTGCCGGATATCAATCTCGAGCGAATAGGTGCCGGGAAGCGTAAGTGAGTGGGGAAGCTGGAAAGAAAGCGTATCTTTATTTTCCCACGATGGACCGACCTGCTGGTACGAGTGGTATTGGGGAGAAGGCTGACAGCCGCTTGTCATGATTGCCAGCAGACTGCACAGGCAGATGCATACGGACAGTGACCGTAAGTGTCGGGTAAAAAAATGAAAAACGTTATACATACTCAGTGGGATGACATATCATTTCTGCCTGATACAGGTGATGTATCAGACAGAAATTGTAAAGTAATCAGGAAATAGGCTGTTCTTTTTCCGCTACGGCCTTAGGACCGGCCGGCTTTTTATCTCCAGCCTGCTCATTGGCCGGTTTCCGGTTGAAGTTGCGGTTGTTCTTTCCTCCGTTGTTCTTCTTGTTTTCCTGTCGTGCGGCAGGACGCGGTGCATTGCCGTTTTCCGAGGCAACAGGGGGACGCTTGGCATTTTCTGCCTTGACCGGTTTTTCGTTCTTTGCGGGCTGATTCGTCTTTTCAGTTTCCGGAGAAACACCGTTCACTTCTTTGTGCTGAGGCTCGTTATTTCCTCCTTTTTTCTTTTCTCCGTTCTTTTTCTCGTTCTTCACGCCCGGAGCATTCGGCTTTTCTCCTTTTTTCTTTTTCCGGTTCTTGCTTGCCTTGTTCTTGTCGAAACGGGTCAGGCTTTCCTGCTCCAGCAAGTCCTTCGACTGCTTGGTCTCAGTATGTCCGTCGTCCTGAAGTTTTTCCGGTTTCTCACCCCGTTTGTTCATGTTGATGATTTCAAAGGCACGGCGGGCAGTAATGGTTGCCTCATTGGCCAGGAAGTTCTTGTCGGTAGAATAGGTGATGACTCCTTTCAGAATGTCTGCCTTGAAGTAGAAATAAGTCGCATCCTGTGTTTCCAGCGTGATTTCCTTGCTTGGCAAGCGCTTCTGGCATTCTACGTATGCATCGATTTCATAATTGAGACAACATTTCAGCTTGGCACACTGTCCGGCGAGTTTCTGCGGATTCAGTGAAATGTCCTGATATCTTGCCGCACTGGTTGAAACCGATACGAAACTGGTCATCCAGGTAGCACAGCACAGTTCGCGTCCGCAAGGACCGATACCTCCGATACGGCCGGCTTCCTGACGGGCTCCGATCTGTTTCATCTCGATACGGACCCGGAAGGCTTCGGCAAGCACCTTGATAAGCTGACGGAAGTCCACACGCTCGTCGGCAATGTAGTAGAAGATGGCTTTGTTGCCGTCTCCCTGATATTCCACGTCACCGATTTTCATCTGCAGGCCCAAGTCGGCCGCAATCTGTCTGGAGCGGATCATGGTGGAATGTTCGCGGCTCTTGGCTTCCTCGTATTTCTCCAGGTCCACCGGTTTGGCCTTACGGTAGACACGCTTGATTTCAGCGTCCGGTTTCATGCCGCTTTTCTTCATCTGCAGCAACACCAGCCGTCCGGTCAGAGTGACGGTTCCGATGTCATGACCGGGACTGGCTTCTACAGCCACGATATCCCCTTTTTCCAGTTTCAGACGGTTACTGTTCTTGTAATATCCCTTTCGGGTATTCTTGAACTGCACTTCCACCATATCTTGTTCTTCCGGATCGGCAGGAATGTCTGCCAGCCAGTCGTATGTATTTAATTTGTTGTTCTGTCTGCCACAGCCTTTGCAGGACAGACTTCCACTTCCGTTTTTCAGCAGGAACTTACTCATATATATTATTTTTTATGCAGACTCTCCGGTCCGTTGCTTCGTATCGGCAGGCCCCGGAGGATATTCTTTATATTAGGTTTATATTAAGGTTGCTTTAGTAATACAATCATTTTCAGTGAGAAATCGAAGAATACAAATTTGGCATTGGCATTCTGCTCAATGTGTCTTTGAGCCAGTTCGATTTCGGTCAGAATACCTATCACGTTCCTTTCGTTGATGAAAGGGGCGAATCTGACAGCAAACTGCTGTTCGGAAACCGACAGGTAGTTCATGTCTTTTTGCCTGAAGTTGTAGATAAAGTTCTCACGCAGCATGTGCTGGCAGTAGGATAAAAAGCGCTTTTGCTTTTCTCTTCCCATTCCGGCCAGCTGCTCGCTCCAGGCTTTCATTTCTTTGATCTGTCTGGCATAGGCAAGGCGCATCAGTGAGACAAACAGATCGAAGAAGGTATTGTTTTCTTCGTGCGTATGGATGGTCTCCAGGGCTTTCAGTACACTTCCCTCCGAACGGTGTGTGATATCGGCTGCATCAGTGGGGGGAAGCATGTACCGCTTCTCGAGCATCTGGCTCAGGTCGCTTTCTTCCAGTAAGGGGATGTTGATGCGCTGCATACGGCTTACCAGTGTGGGAAGTACCATGTCGGGTTCTTCCGTCACCATCAGAAAGACGGTGCCCTTGGGAGGCTCTTCCAGAAGTTTCAATAACTTGTTGGCGCATTCCGCGTTCATTTTTTCCGGCTGCCAGATAATCATGATCTTCCGGTCTCCCTGCGAGGCCTTGAGCGACAGTTTCTGGTAAATCTCATCGCTTTCGTCCACAAAAATGCCGGGTTGCGCATTTCCCGCTTCAATGCGCTGCATCCATTGGGGAAGGGAGAAGTAAGGAGATTCTGTCAGCATCTGTCTCCAGGGCTCTATCCAATCGTCGGAAACCACGGGGCGTCCGGGCTTTTTCCTGATGACAGGAAAGGCAAAATGTACATCCGGATGTACGAGCTTTCTCATTTTCACGCACGAGGGGCATTGTCCGCAGGCATCGTCGTGCTGCGGGTTTTCACAACACAGCAGGGTTGCGAAAGCCAGTGCCAAAGGCATCTTTCCGGTACCTTCGGCTCCGCACAGCATGATAGCGTGAGGAACTCGCTGCTCACGTAACATGGAAAGGAGGATCTCTTTTACTTTATGTTGACCGATGACATCTTGCAATAACATATCAGAAAATTTTTTCGGCTACTTGTTTTACGCTGTCTACCGCTCCTACCGTGTAGAAGTGAAGACTGGGAACTCCCTGGGCCATCAGTTCACGGCACTGGTGGATACACCATTCGATACCCAGTTGCTTGGCCTGACTGTCGTCCTTGCATTTTACCGCTTCGGCAGCCAGCTCCATCGGCAGGTCGACCTTGAAGGTCTTCGGAATGACGCTCAACTGTGACAGTTTGCTGAAAGGCTTGATTCCGGGGATGATAGGGATGTGGATACCCTCTTCCCGTACCCGTTTCACAAACTCCAGGTAGCGGCGGTTGTCAAAGAACATCTGGGTAACGGCATATTCCGCTCCAGCCTCTACCTTCTGCTTCAGGTACATGATGTCCATGTCCATGTTGGGAGCTTCTTCGTGCTTTTCCGGGTAGCAGGCTACTCCGTAGCTGAAAGGATGAAGCGGTGCCTTGATGGGAGAACCGTCGATGAATACCCCCCGGTTGAAGTCGTTCACCTGCCGTTCCAGGTCAAGAGCATGTGCATGTCCTCCCGGTTCCGGAACAAAGGAAGATTCGTGCTTGGCCTTGTCTCCCCGGAGAATCAGCAGGTCGGTGATGCCTAAGAACTGCAGGTCGAGGAGCATGTATTCCGTATCTTCCTGGGTAAATCCGCTGCACAGCAGATGAGGTACCACCGTAATGTCATAGCGGTTTTTGATGGCAGCCGCTACGGCTACCGTTCCCGGACGGCGGCGGATCCGTCGGCGTTCGAACTGTCCGTCGGGCAGGGGCATGTATACGTATTCACTGCGGTGGGTGGTTATATTGATATATTGTGGGTTGAACGGCCTCAAAGTCTCAATATCCTGATAGAGCTTCTCTATGTCTGTTCCTTTAATAGGCGGAAGCAGTTCAAAAGAGAACATAGGCTCAGGTCGTGATGTGATTAAATCGATTACTCTCATTTCGTTATCTTTGTATCTGTTTGAATTTTAATTGCACTTTCGCAAAAATACAAAAAAATGTGGTACTTTCTAACAGATGTCCCGAAAAGATATTTTATGAGCCGATGTCAGAGAACGGGAGTAAACAAATGTGCAAACCAGCCTAAAATACGTTTCCTGATGCTGCGTTTCTTGTATTCTTCCTTGGTAAGGACGGTGCTGTCTGCCTTGTCCTGGCGGAAAATCTCTGTCAGTTCGGCCGTCACCGGCAGGTCGAGGATGAATGCATTGATTTCATAATCGTATCTCAGGCTCCGGCTGTTCAGGTTGGTACTGCCTACCGTGCAGAAGCGTTCGTCTATCATCATGATTTTGGAATGATGAAATCCTCCGTTGTAGATGTAGATGTGGGCTCCTTTCTTCCGGAGTGAGTTGGCGATGTAGAGGGCGGCATCAGGCGTAAAGGGAATGTCCGATTTTCCCGGAATCATGATGTCTACCCGTACTCCCCGCTTGATGGCCTTTTCCAATGCCTTGCGTATGCTTGCCGTCGGAGTAAAGTACGGATTGATAATCTGTATTTTATGGCGTGCGGAGTTGATGGCTGCAATATAGGCGTCCCGCATCGCTTCCGGGGTCTCTTTCGGTATCCGCTGCACGATGGCTACCTGGCTTCCCCGGGTGGAGTCGGCCTGTGTGGCTGCTGCGGTAAAAGGGAAAAACTCCGGACCGTTGATGTGCTGTCTGGTTTCTTTGTTCCAGGTGTGCAGAAAGGCTTTCTGCAGTTCTTCCACTGCCGGACCTTTGATGCATACGTGCATGTCTCTCCACTGACCGACCTTGGGCAGGCCGTTGATGTAATAATCGGCAATGTTCATTCCTCCGGTGTAGCCTACCTTTCCATCGATGACGACAATCTTCTGATGGTCACGGCTGAATGCGTGGTTGATGTAAGGAAAACGGATCGGGTCGAATACCCTTATGTCAATTCCTTTGTCGCGGAGTATCTTCAGGTGTTTTTTTCTTAGAGGGCGGTTGTTCGACATGTTTCCGAAGGCATCGAACATGGCTCTGACCTTGACTCCTTCTTCGGATTTCCGGATGAGGATTTCAAACAGCTCGCGGGCGATGGAGTCATTCCGGAAGTTAAAATATTCCAGATGAATGTGTTTCTTGGCTTTTTCTATCTCACGGAACAGGTGTTCGAACTTTTCTCTTCCGCTCGTCAGCAGTTCCAACTCATTGTGGAAAGTGGTTTTGATATGCTGTTCCTGTAAATAACGGACAAACAGCGTATCCGAAGAGATATAATTTTTAAAATAGTTGTCCAAACTGTCCGGGGTGTTGGCCGATAGCCTACAGGAAAAGGAGATACATCCCCAAAACAGCAACAATATGTATATGTAGTGGTATTTCTTCCAACAGTTAATTTTATATATCATGTGCTTTAATTTTAGGAGGACAAAAATATAAAATAAAAACAAGAAAAGGTCATTTCCCTCTTTCTTACTCGGCATTTATGTATTTTTAGACCATAAAAACGGACAAATCAACTGAAAATAAGCCGTTATTGTCGGGCGGAAAGCCGTGGGGGACTGCAGGTTCGTTTGTTTTTGTGGGATAAAATTTATAAATTTGTTGAAAATTGGATAATTGAACGGGGTATGGATGCTGCTGTAATAAATGAAGTCTTTTCGGGATTGTTCCATGTACTTTATTTGGCGGTGATTCTGGTAACTATTTTCATCGTGATATTGGACAATCGGAATCCGGTCAAGACGATGGCATGGATTCTGGTCCTTTTTTTCCTGCCGGTAATAGGATGGTTCTTGTATTATTTCCTCGGGAGGAGTACCCGAAAGGAACGCCTGATTACCCGTAAAGGGTATTCGAGACTGAGCAAGCGTCCGGTGCAGGCTTTCCAGCAGCAGGATACTTCCTTCCAGTGGTCGGAGCTGAACCGGCTGGGTGATTTCTTTTACAGGGTAAATTCGGCCCTGTTGTTTTCCGGAAACAAGGTAGATGTGTTTACCGACGGTCATACGATGCTGTCGGAACTGATCAGGTCGATAGCTCAGGCCCGCCATCATATTCATCTTCAGTTTTATATTTTCGAAGACGATCCGATGGGAAGGCTGCTTCGGGATCTGTTGATTGATAAAGTCAGACAGGGTGTTCAGGTACGCCTGCTCTACGACGACGTCGGATGCTGGAAAGTCAGTCCGATGTTTTACGACGACATGTTGTGTGAGGGAATCGAAGTCCAGAGTTTTCTGAAAGTCCGTTTTCCCCGTTTCACCAGTAAAGTCAATTACCGTAACCATCGCAAGATAGTGGTCATCGATGGAAAGGTCGGTTTCATCGGAGGCATGAACATTGCCGAGCGCTACTTGCACGGACTGGGGTGGGGAAAGTGGAGAGATACCCACGTGCGGATCACCGGCAAGGCCGTATACGGTTTGCAGACGGCCTTTCTGACCGACTGGTATGCCATGGACCGTACCTTGCTGACGGCGGCGGAGTTCTTCCCGAAAATTGAGGATGCCGGCGATTCGGTGGCTCAGATAGTCACCTCGCATCCCGTAGGGGAATGGCATGACATGATGCAGGGTATTATTCTCGGGCTGACCCGTGCCCGCCATTATTTTTACGTACAGTCTCCTTATTTCCTGCCAACCGATGAGGTCATGAATGCTTTTCAGATAGCTGCCCTTGCCGGAGTTGACGTGCGGGTGATGCTGCCCAAGCGGGGAGATACTTTTCTTGCCCATAAAGGATCGCTTTCGTATATGGACGACCTGCTGAAAGCCGGAGTCAAGGTCTATCTCTATCGACGAGGCTTTCTGCATTCCAAGATGATGGTTTCTGACGATGAGGTTGCTTCAGTCGGGTCGGTCAATATGGATTTCCGTAGTTTCGAACACAACTTTGAGGCCAATGCTTTTTTCTATGACCGTCCGACCGTGTTGCGGATGAAGAATATTTTTCTGGCAGACCAGAAGGACAGCCTGCTACTTTCGTCCAAGGTCTGGGGCAAGCGTTCCCGGGTGAATAAAGCTACGGAGTCCATCGTGCGTCTGTTCGCTCCTTTGCTGTAAGTTTGAAAAGGGTTATGGGGAGAAGCCTCCTGGAAAATGGGGGAAGGTGAAGTTTCGGAAAGAGGGAAGTGCTGGCTGTTTCATCAGTCGGCGGCTGGTCCCGAACAAGGCTTTTACGGGAGAAGAAGGAGCGTTAGGGGCTGCAGTTATTTTTTATTTTACATCCAGTCGTCAATCCCTGTGAACAGCCCCTTTCAAAACGTTTGCCGCGATTTTCTGTTAACGAACACAAAAAATCCGGAAGATTGAACAGAATTATCATTTCTTTGTACAAACATATACAAAAGAATTGGCCTAAAATGGCAGATTCTCAATTTTTCAGCCTAAATTTGTAACACTCAAAAGATATATTGATTAATTAAATTAAAACTTTTAACGACGTATGGTTAATTTTTCACTTGAAGGTAAGATAGCTTTGGTAACTGGAGCTTCTTATGGTATTGGTTTCGCTATTGCAACAGGTTTTGCTCAGGCTGGTGCTACAATCGTATTCAATGATATTAAGCAGGAATTGGTCGACAAAGGTCTGGCTGCATACAAGGAACTGGGTATCGAAGCTCACGGTTATGTATGCGACGTAACTAATGAAGAAGCTGTAAATGCCATGGTTGCCCAGATTGAAAAAGAAGTAGGTGTAATCGATATTCTGGTAAACAACGCAGGTATCATCAAGCGTATCCCGATGTGCGAAATGTCTGCAGCTGAATTCCGTCAGGTTATTGATGTAGACTTGAACGCTCCGTTTATCGTTTCTAAGGCTGTGATCCCTGCAATGATCAAGAAAGGTCACGGTAAGATCATCAACATCTGTTCTATGATGAGTGAACTGGGTCGTGAAACAGTTTCTGCTTATGCGGCTGCCAAGGGTGGCTTGAAGATGCTGACTCGCAATATCGCTTCTGAATACGGTGAATTCAACATCCAGTGTAACGGTATCGGCCCGGGTTACATCGCAACTCCTCAGACTGCTCCGTTGCGTGAGCCTCAGGCTGACGGTTCTCGTCATCCGTTCGATGCATTCATCATCGCTAAGACTCCTGCTGCTCGCTGGGGTAACCCTGAAGACCTGATGGGTCCGGCTGTATTCTTGGCTTCAGACGCATCTAACTTTGTAAACGGTCATGTATTGTATGTAGATGGTGGTATTTTGGCTTATATCGGTAAGCAGCCTAAATAACATTGTAATATAACCTATATATAAGTACGGATGAGTCTTATTACTAAATCAATGAACGTCCTGCTGGCAGCCTGCTGCCTGGCAGGATGTTCTTCCAACAAGCAGACTGTAGAGATTACTGTAACCAACTCTACAGATTTGAACCGTGAAAACGAAATGGTTGAGATTCCTGTACGGAATCTGGAAAAACTGGCTGCTGCCAATGGGGAATGGGTAGTGACCGATGCGCAGCACAATCAGGTGCCTTATCAGATTACTCATGATAGTTTGCTGATCTTTCCGGCTACGGTAGGTCCGAATCAGGCAGTGGTATATACTGTATCGGCGGGAGTTCCGGAAAAAGTGGATACGATTGCGTGCGGAAAAATGTACCCGAATCGTCTGGATGACATTGCTTGGGAAAATGACAAGGCTGCATACAGAGCCTATGGACCGGCACTTCAGAAAACCGGAGAAAAATCTTATGGATATGATGTCTTCACTAAGTCGGTGTCAGAACCCGTTGTAGAGCAGAGATACAAGATGGAAACTGACTCTGCAACCATTGCGCAGATACGTCTTCTTAGAGAACAGGGACAAAAGGAAAAGGCCGACAGCTTGCTGAATACCAAGTCTTACCATGTCGATCATGGCAACGGTATGGACTGTTACAGCGTAGGTGCCACTCTGGGAGGAGGTACGGCTGCACTTATGGAAGATTCAACGATTATTTATCCATATTGTTATAATGAGTATGCCATCCTGGACAATGGTCCGTTGCGCTTTTCTGTGAAACTGACCTATCATCCTTCGGTAGTCAAGAATGATTCGAATGTGGTAGAAACCCGGATCATTACGCTGGATAAGGGATCGTACCTGAATAAAACGGAAATCCGTTACGAAAACTTATCGGGTGCCTCAACCGTGGTGACCGGTATTGTACTGCATCCGCAGCATCCTGACGGTTATGCTTTCAGTACAGAAGAAAGATACATCGCATATGCCGATTCTACCAATAATACACAGAATAACAACGGTGTGATTTTTGTAGGAGCTGCTTTCGAACCTTCACTGGAGAATACAGGAGTTCAGTGGTTCTCTGAGGAAGAGAAGGCACAGCGTCCGGGTGCCATCGGACATTTGCTGGGATATACCACTTACCAGCCGGGAGCTTCCTATGTATATTATTGGGGAAGCGGATGGAGCAAGGCGGATATGCCCGACATGGAAACATGGAAACAGTATTTGAAAGAATACGCGCGTAAGATTGAGAAACCATTACACGTAGAAGTTAAATAGTTAAATGAATTTATGGAACAAGTTTTTAGTTATATCATAGGCTTGGGAGCCGCCGTAATGATGCCTATCTTATTTACAATTCTGGGAGTATGTATCGGTATCAAGTTCGGCAAGGCGCTGAAGAGCGGATTGTTGGTAGGTGTCGGTTTTGTGGGACTGTCAGTCATCACCGGATTGCTTACCAGCAGCTTGGGGGATCCCTTGAAGAAAGTGACAGAAATTTACGGATTGAGTTTGGGTATTTTTGATATGGGATGGCCGGCTGCCGCATCAGTAGCCTACAATACTTCGGTAGGAGCATTCATCATCCCGGTGTGTCTGGCAGTCAACATTGTCATGCTGCTGACCAAGACTACCAAGACAGTCAACATTGACTTGTGGAACTACTGGCATTTTGCCTTTATCGGTGCGGTGATTTATTTCGCTACTGATAATATCTGGTGGGGATTCTTTGCTGCAGTCATCTGCTACATCATTACACTGGTAATGGCCGACCTGACCTGCAAGCAGTTCCAGGGATATTACGAGAAAATGGACGGTATTTCCATCCCTCAGCCTTTCTGTCAGGGATTCGTTCCGTTTGCACTGGTTATCAACAAGGTGCTGGATATGATTCCGGGATTCGACAAACTGAATATCGATGCGGAAGGCATGAAGAAAAAATTCGGTATCATGGGCGAGCCTCTCTTCCTGGGAGTGGTAGTAGGCTGCGGTATCGGAGCGCTGGCCTGTAAGGACAGCAAAGAACTGGTAGACGGTATTCCTGCCATTCTGGGTCTGGGTATCAAGATGGGAGCCGTAATGGAACTGATTCCTAGAATTACTGCACTGTTCATCGAAGGTCTTCGTCCGATTTCTGACGCTACCCGTGAACTGATTGCAAAGAAATTCAAGAATGCTTCCGGACTGAACATCGGTATGAGCCCGGCACTGGTTATCGGTCATCCGACTACCCTGGTAGTTTCTCTGTTGCTGATTCCGGTGGCACTCTTCCTTTCTGTAGTATTGCCCGGCAACCAGTTCCTGCCATTGGCTTCACTGGCCGGTATGTTCTATCTTTTCCCGGCAGTCCTGCCTATCACTAAGGGTAATGTACTGAAGACTTTCATCATCGGTCTGGTAGTATTGGTAATCGGTCTTTATTTCGTAACTGACCTGGCTCCGTTCTTTACTCAGGCTGCACAGGACGTATATGTGAAGACAGGTGATGCAGCTGTGAAGATTCCGGAAGGTTTCCAGGGCGGTGCGCTCGACTTCGCTTCCAGCATCTTCTCTTGGGTGATTTTCCATGCCATCTATAACATGAAACTGGTGGGTACAGGAATCCTGGTCATCTTTACTTTGGGACTGGCTATCTTCAACCGCCGGAGAATCATCAAGGAAAGCCGTCAGAACTGATCGGACCGTTGTGTTTACTAAAATAATTAATCACTAAATAAACAAGAAGCATATGAAAAAATTAGCGATTGCAATGATGATGGGTTTTGCAGCGTTTACTGCCAATGCCCAGATTGCGAGTGTAAGTGTACAGACTGCATGCCATCCTCAGGATGTGAAGACTTATGATACTCAGAGACTGCGCAGCAGTTTCGTAATGGAAAAAGTATTGGTTGCCGATGAAATCAACCTGACTTATTCTATGTACGACCGTTTCATTTTCGGTGGTGCGATGCCGGTGAACAAAGAACTGACTCTGGAAACCATTGATAACCTGAAGGCACCTTACTTCCTGTTCAGCCGTGAGCTGGGAGTCATCAACGTGGGTGGCGAAGGTATCGTGACTGTAGACGGTAAGGAATATACACTGAACTTCAAGGAAGCGCTTTATGTAGGAAGCGGCAACCAGAAGGTGACTTTCAAAAGCAAGGACGCTTCTAAGCCTGCTAAATTCTATCTGAACTCTGCTACTGCTCACAAGTCTTACAAAACTCAGCTGATTACTTTGGACGGAAGAAAAGGTTCACTGAAAGCCAACTCTTTCGCTGCCGGAAAGATGGAAGACAGCAACGACCGTGTCATCAACCAGTTGATTGTGAAGAATGTACTTCAGGAAGGTCCTTGCCAGTTGCAGATGGGATTGACTGAACTGAAACCGGGTAGCGTATGGAACACCATGCCGGCTCACACTCACTCTCGTCGTATCGAGGCTTACTTCTACTTCAACCTGACTCCGGGCAACATGATTTGCCACCTGATGGGTGAACCTCAGGAAGAACGTCTGTTGTGGTTGGCTAACGAACAGGCTGTAATGTCTCCGGAATGGTCTATCCATGCTGCAGCAGGTACCAGCAACTATATGTTTATCTGGGGTATGGCCGGTGAAAACCTGGACTATGGAGATATGGACAAGATCTCTTATACTGAAATGAGATAATACCGAAGGATATTTATCCTTTGGGTACAGGCATAAAATAACAGCCTGCCGTTGATGAGTGACTCTCTCAATGGCAGGCTGTTTTATTATCCGGTTCACACGGAACAGAATGAATGCGGTTGTCGGCTGCTGCAAATCATATTATCTGCAATCTGTAGAGGTACGGTCAGTATCCTTCAGTCCGCAGTTGGGGTGAATCCTCGTCCGTATGCAACTGTCCGTGCGGTATTATTTCAGGAAACTTTCTCTCATCGGGGAGAAACAGTCGATTAGCATTCCCGGTTCGAGGCATTTGCATCCGTGTTCCACATCCGGCTCCATGTAAAGTGCATCACCGCCCGAAACCACCTTCTTTTCTCCGTTGATGGTAAATTCGAACTTACCGCTGACTACGTATGTCACCTGTGTATGATAGTGGCGGTGAGTCGCTCCCACAGCGTCTTTGTCAAATTTGATTTTCACCATCATTACCTGTCCGTTGTAGCCCAATATCTTGCGTACTACACCCTTGTCTCCGGTAGCCTCCCATTCCGATTCGCTGTCGAACATAAAGGTCGGACTGCATGTCTTTTCTACAGCCTTCTGCGGCTCGTTCATTTTTTCCATGGCATAAGTGGCCGGCATGAATGCCAGACAAGCCATGCAAAACGAAAATAATCTTGTTTTCATAGTGCTATATTATTGATATTGACATTGAATGCTTAAATCAGCAGAATACGTTCTCCCGCACGTTTGGCCATGGCACTCTGTATCTGCTGCAGTTCGATGTACCGCTGCATGATTTTCCTGGACTGTTCCGGATCGTTCTGTACGGCAGGTTCCGAGAGCTCGCGCAAAGTCTGCTTCATCTCCTCGTCGACAATCGAAATCTTGAAGTCGATGACCAGTCTCGGAATCAGTTCGTGCAACCGCTCCTTGTCGGTTACGATTTTCTGTGCCTTGAAGTGGTACTTGCTCAACTGATACCTGTCGCTGGCAATTTCCGCTGCGAGCCTGCTGATTTCCGGATCGGGATGAGCCACAAAATACTTTTCTGCGATGAAGTTCGGGTTCTGCAGCTGCTGTTCGATTTCCCTCAGCATCTTCCGGTGCAGGGGACTGTGGAACTGCAGGTTGTCTTCCTTCAGGTTATCGATAATGAATTCGGCCACCTTATAAGGTACGGCCTCTCCGTTTTCGTCCTCGATGTAACACATTACGCACTCTCCGTAGCGCACCAGCATCTTGACCAGCTCCTGTTCTTTCTGGTAGAAGAGTTTCTGGTCGTTGCCTTCTGCCGGAATAAACGAACGGTACGTATCTTCGGGGGCTACGGGCAGGGGAATGGCTTCTTCTGCCGGAAGTACCGTATTTTCACCGGTTTCTGCGGGCCGGTTCTCACCGTTTGTTCCTGTTTCCGGCGCTTTTTCGCTTCCTTCCTTTGCCAGCAGTGCCTGCTTTTCCCGTTCTTCGCGCTGCTTCTTCCTTTCCGCCTCTTTGAAACGGTTCTCGTGGGCCTGCTCAATCAGTTTGGCGGTAGCCTCCACCAGAATCTTTTCCTCCATTTCCAGCAGCTGACTGCATTCGCGGATGTACACCGAGCGGACAATGGAGTCGGGAATCACAGAGATGCTCTTTACGATGCTTGAAATCAGGGCCGCCCGCTTGATCGGGTCCTTTCCGGCCTCTTCCATCAGCAGGTTGGTCTTGAAGCGGATAAAATCCACCTCATGGTCGTTGATGTAAGCCTGGTAATCCGTCGCGTTGTGCTTCCGTGCAAAACTGTCAGGGTCTTCGCCGTCGGGGAGAAGACACACCTTGATGTTCATGCCCTCTTCCAGCAGCATGTCAATTCCGCGGATACTGGCCTTGATACCGGCCCCGTCTCCGTCATAAAGTACCGTAATGTTGTTGGTAAAGCGATGTATCAGCCGGATCTGATCGGAAGTCAGTGCCGTACCCGATGAGGCCACCACATTCTCTATGCCGCTTTGGTGCATGGAGATGACGTCGGTATATCCTTCTACCAGGAAACACCGGTCTTGCCGTACGATGGCCTGCTTGGCAAAAAAGATACCATACAACTCCCGGCTTTTGTGATAAATCTCCGATTCCGGGGAATTGACGTACTTCATCTGTACATTCTTGGTCGCACTGCTCAATACACGTCCGCCGAAAGCCACTACCTTGCCCGAAATCGAATGCACCGGAAAGATGACACGTCCCCAGAAGCGGTCGTGCAGTTTCCCGTCGTCCTTCCGGTAGCAGAGTCCGGTCTTGACAAGAAATTCTTCCTTATACCCTTTCTGCAAGGCCGTATCTGCCAGTGCCGTACGCTTGTCCGGGCTGTATCCCAACTGGAATTTCCGGATGATGTCATCCCGGAATCCCCGGCTGCGGAAGTACGTCATACCGATCCGCTGTCCCTCCAGCTGGTTGTACAATACATCCTGGAAATATTCCGCAGCAAACTGGTTGACGACGAACAGACTTTCCCTCAGGCTGTGTGCCTGCTTCTCCTCGTCGGTCAGCTCCCGCTCCTTCACTTCGATGTTGTATTTCTTGGCCAGCCATTTCAGGGCTTCGTAATACGACATCTGTTCGTGTTCCATGATGAAATGCACCACGTTTCCGCCCTTTCCGCAACTGAAGCATTTGCATACTCCCTTGCTGGGGGACACACTGAACGAAGGTGTCTTTTCATTGTGGAAAGGACACAGGCCGATGTAGTTCACCCCACGCTTGCGCAGGGTAACAAACTCCGATACAACATCCACAATCTGGGCTGCATCCAATATCCGGTCTATGGTGGCTTGGTCTATCATATCAAGCCACGAAATTACGAAAAATAATTCAATATCCGTTCATTCCCGACTTCCGTTGTGTGTCCTTTTTAAAACAGGAAGAGGATGGAGGAGCCGAACGTCAGGTTGTGCATCGGTGTCCGCTGCCGGTAAATCCGGGTAGTGGTGTTCCCGTGCTCGTCTGCCCAGGAGTTGTTGAACTCGTACGTCAGTTTCAGGTTCGAGTAATCATAGTCGCAGAATATCTTGAAAGCCGCATTGTCCTTGTACTGATAATGCAGGGAGATACCGGTTCCGGCTTTGAATGTCGACCCTCTGCGTATGTTCAGGAACTCTTCGTCCACAAACTCCGTGGCCAGTAGGGTGCGCCGGTCTGTGATGTTCTCCTGTGCCATGTAATACTCCACGTCCTCCCGGTAATATTTCTGAAACTCACTCTCGGAAACCTTCGTCCTGTCGAAGATTTCGGGATTGATGCTGCTGATGGAGTTCAGACTGAAGCCGGCATTCCATCTTCTGCCGATCAGACACTTCGTCACTGCCCGGAAACGCTGTCCGAACGGAAGCGAGAAATACACACCCAGGTCGGTGTCGCAGATTCCCAGGTGGTCGGACTCCAGTCCGTGAAAGAGAAACATATTCACCGGAGCTCCGTTCAGCCGGTCCGAATCGAGGTCGAACAGCTCCAGGTTGTCCGCCGGAATGTCTGCCGTAATCGGGAGCGTGGCAATCCGTACCCTTCCGCCTATTCCCCACAGCGAATTGAAGAAATAAGCCCCTTCTACTCCTACCACCGTATTGCTGCCTATCTTCAGCCGCATGTCCAGCGGAGTCCCGTTTTCCGTATCGTATATCTCCGGGCTCTTCAGTACCGACGGTCCCGTCCGCATTCCCAAGTCGAATCCCAGAAACGAAGGAGAAGTATTGCTGATATCCCTCGAATAGCCGGTGGCATGCCGGGGCTTCAGTAGCACGTCCGAGAGGAAATACCCCAGTTCGGTCGTCGTGATTCCGATACCTGCCCCCACCAGTACGTCGCCCACCCAGTGGCGGTTGTTCAACTGGCGCATCACTCCGGTCACCCCAGCCAGCGTATATCCTCCGATGCTGATCCACGGACTGATCCTGCCGTATTCCTTGTGCAGGATGGTGGCTCCCATGAAAGCCGTAGCCGTATGACCGGAAGGAAAGGAGTTGCGCGAACTTTGGTCCGGTCTTTCTTCCCTGACCGTATACTTTAACGCATTCACGCAGCCCGCCATGAGGAGGGCCGAAAACGTGTTGCTGAGTGCCAGCTCTTTCCAGGAACTCTGGCTTTCCACCCCTGCCGCCTTCATGACCCAGGTACTTGCCAGCGGCACATACTGCAGGTAATCGTCGTAGCGGTGATGGAACTTTTCGTCGAAACGGTTTCTCAGTGCCTTGAAATTCTCATTTTGGCGCTGGGCAATCAGTCCGGAGGCAATCAGCGGAATCCCCATGAGTGACATGCGGCTCTGGAAATACTCTCCGGCTGTCGGTGGGGAGGAGGCGGTTGAATCTGCTTTTTCAAGACCTTCCGGTACGTGCTGTGCATACAGGCAAGTCGTGAAAAAGCCATAAACAAGGGCAAACAATAATGCTCTTTTCATAGCTGTCAAGTCTGATAGAATTAAGTCTGAATAGTTTTGTAAAAATTGATTTTACAAATATAATTGTTTTACAGGGAATAAGAGTATAAAAAATGTATATAAATTACAATAAATCCGTGGGGAAAGGGGGGGGAAAGAAGTAACGCAGCAGAGCAGCTGTCGGCTTTGAGGGATGAAAAAATACCCAGTCAAACCGTGAATAGCGAAAATATGAACATTCTTGCAAACAATATAAAGAGACTTGTAAAGTTGTTAATATATACATTTGCAATGTCTTACAAAACATAATTTATGAGAAAGATATTGTTCATATTTGCTTTACTAGGAGCAGGGATTGTTCAAGGTAACAGTCAAGAAGTGTTGAGCTTGGAGGAATGTCTGAATATAGGTATAGAGAATAACCTTTCTTTGCAGACCAAGCGGAATGATATGGAAAAAGGGAAATATACGCTTTCGGAAAACCGGGCAAGGCTATTGCCTCAGATTAACGGTTTCGCCAATTTTAATGACAACATTGATCCTCCGGTATCTGTGACCGACGGGAGTGCTTTCGGGGTGCCATACAATGTCACACAGACGCTGCAGTATACGGCGAATGCCGGAATTCAGTTGCAGATGCCGCTTTACAACCAGACCCTTTATACGGCAGTTTCCATTGCCCGTATCACCGACCGTATGAACCGTCAGAATTACGGAAAGGCGCGTGAGGACCTGATCATGGAGATTACGAAGATGTATTACCTGGGGCAGACTACTGCCGAGCAGTTGCGGCTGGTGGAAGGAAATATCCGCCGACTGGAGGAACTGAAGGATATTACGGTGGCCTTTTACGACAACGACATGGCGCTTGAGGTGGATGTTAAACGAGTAAACATCAATCTGGAGAACTTGCGTGTACAATACGATAATGCAAAGGCAATGTTCACCCAGCAGATGAATATGCTGAAGTACCTGATGGATTATCCGGCCGACAAGGAGATTCTTCCGGAGCCTGTCAATACGGAACAGATTGCTACGGCTGAACTTTCCGGACTCTCGGAAGATTTATATGAACTGCAGCTGGTACGCTCACAGAAGGAACTGGCCGGAAAGCAGCAGCAGGCTGTGGTACACGGCTATCTGCCATCTTTGAGTCTGGTGGGGAATCTTTCTTTTTCAGCATATACGGATAAGGGATATCACTGGTTTCACAGTCACCCTTCCAACAAGTGGTACCGTTCTTACGGAATTGGGGTGTCTCTGAAGGTACCGATATTCGACGGGCTCGATAAGCGGCAGAAACTGAAAAAAGCAAAGCTGGATGTGGCCAATTTTACCTTGGCAGAAGAAAATGCAAGGAAGAGCTTGCAGACGCAGTATCTGAATGCCACGAACGATCTGATGAACAGTCAGCGCAACTTCCGGAAGCAGAAAGACAATTATCTGTTGTCGGAAGACGTGTATGAGGTGACCAGCAGCCGGTATAAGGAAGGCATTGCCTCGATGACGGAGGTCTTGCAGGATGAAATGAGGATGACCGAGGCGCAGAACAATTACATCAGTGCGCATTATTCGTACCGCTTGAACAACCTGACCTTGCTCAAGCTGACCGGGAAACTGGATACCCTGCTTCGTTGACGGCAGACAGAAAATAGATTTATTCATTACCATCATTAGATAACCGATAATAAAAGAATCATTATGGAAACAACAAATATTTCAAATACACATCAGGAAAAAGCACAGAAATTAAGGAAATTACGTCGTTGGCAGAAGATTGCCAGTCTGCTGGGGGTATTGGTGCTGGCAATCGGACTGGTTCAGGTAGTTTTTCTGTTCTTAGACTACAAGCAGACTGAAACAAGCAATGACGCTCAGATTGAACAGTATATATCACCCGTTAACCTGAGGGCTTCGGGGTACATCAAGCAGATTTGCTTTACGGAACATCAACATGTGAAGAAAGGGGATACGCTGCTGGTACTCGACGACCGTGAGTATCGTATCCGGGTGATGGAGGCTGAGGCTGCACTGAAGGATGCGATGGCGGGAGCGACGGTAATCGATGCGACCTTGCAGACGACGCAGAACAATGCGGCAGTCTTCGAGTCTTCCATTGCGGAAATTGAGGTCCGACTGGCGAAACTGGAGAAAGACCGTCAGCGTTATCAGAATCTGGTGAAGCGGAATGCCGCCACGCCGATTCAGCTGGAGCAGATTGAAACGGAATATGCGGCTACCTTGAAAAAACTGGAAGCTGTAAAGCGTCAGCAGCGGGCTGCCAAGTCGGGTGTCAATGAGGTCTCACAGCGAAAGGTCAACACCGAAGCAGCCATCCAGCGTGCACAGGCTGCGCTCGATATGGCAAGACTGAATCTTTCTTATACGGTGGTAGTGGCCCCCTGCGACGGACAGTTGGGACGCCGTGCCTTGGAAGAAGGACAGTTTATCAATGCCGGACAGACCATTACTTACATCATCCCCGAAACGCAGAAATGGGTGATTGCCAATTATAAGGAAACTCAGATTGAAAACCTGAAGGAAGGACAGAAGGTAACGATTTCGGTCGATGCGGTCAGCGACAAGGAATTTGAGGGAGTGATTACGGCCATCTCGGGAGCTACCGGGTCCAAGTATTCACTGGTACCGACCGATAATTCGGCAGGCAACTTTGTGAAGATTCAGCAGCGCATTCCTGTACGCATTGACTTTGTCAATTTGTCAAAAGAAGAAAATGAAAGACTGGCTGCCGGAATGATGGTGGTCGTGAAAGCAAAACTTTAAGATTATGGCTTCTTATCCTAAAAATTATCCGTTCTATAACTGGGTACCCAAACCCGTAGGAATTGTCATCCTGCTTTTCCTGTTTCTGCCGATTCTGACTGTGGGAGGGGTCTATACCTCCAACAGCGGTGAGATGATGAGCGGACTGGGTATCATTTCCGAACACATCCAGTTTGCCGGCTTTGTGACCTCGGTAGGAATGGCGGCATTCTGTCCGTTTTTCTATCGCCTGGTGTGCATTCGCCGGGAGAAACTGATGTGTCTGGTCGGATTTTCCATCATGTACGGGCTGAGCTATGTGTGCGCGGTGACCGACAGCATCTTTATCCTTGCCCTCTGCAGTCTCATTATGGGATTTTTCCGGATGGTGCTGATGATGGTCAACCTGTTTACACTGATCAGATATGCCTTCGGTATGGAGGCTACCCGTAACATAACTCCGGGTCTGGAGCCGCAGGATGAGGCCGGATGGGATAAACTTGATGTGGAGAAGAGTAACAGTCAGCCGATGATTTACCTTTTCTTCATGATCCTGGGGCAGATGGGTACCTGGCTCACTGCCTGGCTGGCCTATGAATACGAATGGCAGTATGTCTACTATTATATGATGGGAATGTTGCTGGTCTCCATTTTACTCATATTCATTACGATGCCTTTTCATACATATGTGGGGCAGCGCTTTCCCATCAATTTTCGTGACTTCGGCAATGTGGTCATCTTCTCCGTGCTGTGGGTTTCGGTCGTTTATGTACTGGTATACGGCAAGGTGCTCGACTGGTATGACGATCCTTCCATCTGCTGGGCTACGGCGCTGGCCTTTGCTTCGGGCGGCATTTTCCTTTATATGGAGTCTACTCGCCGTTCGCCTTACTTCTTGTTGGATATTTTCAAATTGCGTACCATCCGTGTCGGGATTGTCCTGTTTTTCCTGCTGATGGTACTCAATTCCAGTTCGATGCTGGTCAATGTCTTTACCGGAGTGGGCATGAAGATAGACAACTGGCAGAATGCTACGCTGGGCAACTGGTGTCTGGCGGGGTATGCCATCGGCATCGTTCTCATTCTAGTGCTGCGCAACAAGGGAGTACATTTCAAGTACCTCTTTGCCATGGGTTTCCTGTTCATTGGCCTTGCTGCCCTGTTCATGTATTTCGAGGTGCAGACCATGGGGCTGTATGAGCGGATGAAGTATCCCATCATTATCCGTTCGGTGGGAATGGTGATTCTGTATGCCCTGACAGCTGTATATGCCAATCAGCGAATGCCTTACAAATATCTTTCTACCTGGGTATGCATCATGCTGACTGTGCGTATGGTGCTGGGTCCGGGTACGGGAGTGGCTCTGTATACCAACGTGCTCCAGGAGCGCCAGCAGTATTATGTTACCCGTTATGCTCACGGAGTAGATGAGGTCAGCCCCGAATCTTCCCTCTCCTATAAACAGACAGCTATGGGCATGAGGCTCCAGGGAAAGAGTGAGACGGAGGCAGCACAGATGGCTGCGTTGTCGGCAAAGGGGAAAGTACAGGTGCAGGCCACACTGTCGGCTGTGAAAGAGATGTCCGGATGGACATTCTACGGCTGTATGGCTTGTGCAATATTTGTACTGGTCCTGCGTTATCCTAAACGAAAATTATTAACTTAGCGGCATGTTCCAGGGGGGATTCTCCTTTAAAATATGTCGCCATGAACCACTGTCAGGAAAGATTGGAAAAATTGAATGAAGCCTTATTAGGCAATGCATATATCTGTTCTTCAGGGGGAGTACTGCATACTTTCCCTGAGGCATTCAGAACACCTTATATGGTGAATGGTATCGGACTGATTGTCTGTAACGGAGGTGGTTTCCGGTTCATGCTGGACAGAAAACCGTATTCAGCCACAGCCGGTGAAACACTTTTCATTCCGGAATATTCCTGTTTGCAGATCTTGGAAGAGGATCCCGGACTGGAGGTCTTTGTCTTTGTGTATCAGGTAGATCCCATCCGGGATATCATGGGCACTTTGGTACTTTCCATGTACCCCTATTCGCAGTTGTCGGCAGAGCCCTGCTACGTGTGGAAGACGGGCGAAGAGGAGGAGGTTCTGAAGTATATGTCCTTGCTGGAAAGCGCACAAGCTGCCCGGAGCAATGTGATGGCTTCCTACGAATGCAAACTGCTGTTGCTGGCTCTGACGCACAGACTATGCTCTATTTACAGCCGGAAACTTCAGACGGCCAGTGGAAAAGTGGGGCATAAGAACGAAGTGTTCATGAAGTTGATCGATCTGATTGACCGGTATTATATGCAGGAGAGAGGAGTAGAGTTTTATGCGGACAAACTTTGTCTTTCTCCGAAATATCTGTCGCAGGTTTCAAAGCAAATCAGTGGATATACGGTTCAGGAGCTGGTATTCAAAGCGATTGTCCGAAAGTGTATCTCTCTGTTGAAAAATACACAGAAGCCTATCCAGGAAATTTCAGATGAGATGAATTTCCCTAATGCTTCTTATTTTGGAACCTTTTTCAAGAAACAGACGGGCTTTTCTCCCATGCAGTATCGTTTGCAGAAGGGAGAGCTGCCGGATGAGGCTGATTCGCATTAATGCTGGTGAAAGAAACCGTCTGGAAAGTATTATCGAAGAGATGGTTGTCGCTGATGGTCTTGTTGCTGAAGGACTTTCGGCTTCTGACTGGCCTTCGCAGGAAGGTCGGGCAACTTCCCATTGAGGGTTGTCCGACCTTCCTGCGGAGGTTCTTCGACCTGCGTATGGGGGTTGAAGAACAGAAGATTGCCGGAATGCATTCATGTCGGGTTTCTTTCAGGAATGTTTCATTATGGGTATGCATCTGTCTTTGGATGATGTAAATCAATTAAATGTCATTTTGCTTATTGTTTCTGCGATATTTATTGCATTTTATTTGCTTTTTAGGACTAAATTCCGTTTATTTGTAATATAGATATTAGATTTATCAAGTAAAAGGATTAAAAGTTTTCAGGTTTTCATTTGATTCAGCCTGTGTTTGAATGGACTGAATAATTTATTTTAATGTTATGGAAAAGACTGTTACACGCAAGATTGGACTTGTGGCACATGATGCCATGAAGAAAGATTTGATAGAATGGGTTCTGTGGAATTCTGAACGTCTGATGGGACATAAGTTCTATTGTACCGGTACTACCGGTTCGCTGATTAAAAAAGCGCTTCAGGAGAAGCATCCTGATGTGGAATGGGATATTGTAATTCTGAAATCAGGTCCGTTGGGCGGTGACCAGCAGATTGGTTCGCGCATCGTAGAGGGAGAGATTGACTATTTGTTTTTCTTTACCGACCCGATGACCTTGCAGCCTCACGATACGGATGTCAAGGCACTTACGCGACTGGCAGGGGTGGAGAATATTGTTTTCTGTTGCAACCGTTCGACTGCCGACCATATCATCACCAGTCCGCTTTTCTCCGACCCGAATTACGAGCGGATTCACCCTGACTATACGCAGTATACGCAGCGCTTTGCGAACAAACAGATTGTGTCCGAGGCAGCCGAACAGGTGGCCAAGCGCAGAAAGAAGCAGAAAAAGGGATAGGAATATTCTGCTGTCGGAGTAGATATGCCGAATAAAAAATATTGCCCGGCCATTGTAGATACAGTGGCCGGGTATTTTGTAAGTGGAGGTTCGTATTGGTTTAAGGTATCCACGGGGCGGTGCTTTGGGGAACCACGTAGCCTTTCCTGTATTCAGCCTTTTTAAAATAGCTAAAAAAGAAAAACCGCTGATAAAATAATTATCAGCGGCTTCCTAAGTTTGCTTCTTGTTTTTGAGTGATCCGCTTGGGGCTCGAACCCAAGACCCCAACATTAAAAGTGTTGTGCTCTACCTGCTGAGCTAGCGAATCAATCCTCTTTGCATCGGTGTTTTTCCCGATTGCGAGTGCAAAGGTATGGACTTTTTTTGAAACTACCAAATATTTCTCGCATTTTTAATAAAAATATTTGTCTCTTTTCCTTTTTGCTCGGGTTATTGATTTGATTACTAGCGGTTTGTAAAAATGGATTGGTTGAGAAAAAATACAAAAAAACTGTTTCTCTCTTATCCGGTTAAGGTTGTCGGAAAGACACTTTCTGCGAAAAAGCCGTTGATGCAGCAGGAAAATTTTTAAAAAATGAATATCTTTGCATACGATTGGTTCCTGTGGGCCGTTCGGCCGGAATGGATTAAAAGGGAATTGGGTGAGAGTCCCAAACAGTCCCGCTGCTGTGAAGCTCTTTTCAACGCCTTGACAAAACTAAAGCCACTGGGTAACACCGGGAAGGAGTCAAGAGCGAGAGTCAGTCAGAAGACCTGCCATCGTGTGTTATTAATTAGTCGGGCTCGAGGATAGCCGGCTGAATGCCTATTGTATGCATAGTAGATTTTTTTTATGGTTTATCCTGCTTTGGGCAGGAATGGGATGTGGTGCATCGGTGCATGCGCAAAGTAAACTGGACAGCCTTCAGCACATTGAAGAGATTGTAGTGACGGGACGAAGTGTACAGAAAGAGATTTTTCCGGTACAGGAACTTTCCGGCCGTCAGCTGCATCAGCTCAGTTCGCATAATGTGGCGGATGCCCTCCGTTATTTTTCCGGACTCCAGATTAAGGATTATGGAGGAGTAGGGGGATTGAAGACCGTGAATATCAGAAGCATGGGGACGAATCATGTAGGGGTTTTCTATGACGGTATCGAACTGGGCAATGCGCAGAACGGTACGGTGGACCTGGGACGTTTCTCGCTGGATAACATGGAGGCGATTACGCTGTATAACGGACAGAAGAGTGCGGTGTTTCAGCCGGCAAAGGATTTCGGTTCTTCGGGCTCCATCTATCTGCAGGCACGGGCTCCGGTATTGAAGGAAGGAGAAAATCAGCACTGGAAGGCTACTTTCAAGACCGGTTCGTTCGGACTTGCCAATCCTTCTGTGCTGTGGGAGTATCGGTTGAACGACAACCTGGCGGGCTCGCTCAGTGCGGAGTACATGTATTCGTCGGGCAAGTATAAGTTTACTTACCGCACGGAAGACGGGTATGATACGACGGCAGTGAGACAGAACGGCGACCTGAATGCCCTTCGTGTGGAGTACGGACTGTTCGGAAAGATTCCGCAAGGCTATTGGAGAGCCAAGTCGTACCTGTATCACTCGGAAAGAGGGTATCCGGGGGCGATTGTCCGCAATAAGTTTACGCACGAGGACCGCCAGTGGGACACCAACTTCTTCACTCAGGGCACTTTTAAGAAGGATGTGACTCCCTGGTACAGTCTGCTGGTGAACGGTAAGTATGCGTACGACTACCTGCATTATCTGGCCGACCCGAACAAGGACGAGTCGCTGATGTATACGAACAATCATTATTACCAGCAGGAACTTTATGTGTCGGCGGCCAACCGCTTTACGCTTTTCCCGTGGTGGGAGGCGGGCCTTTCTGCCGACTATCAGTTTAATTTGCTGGATGCCGACCTGCGCGATTTTGTCTATCCCAGACGGCATACGCTGCTGGTGTCATCGGCCACTGCCATGCATTTCAGCCGGGTGGAGTTCCAGGCCAGTCTGCTGGGTACATTCGTTCACGATACCAGTTCCGGAAAGGCGGCTCCCGATAAATGGAAACTGACTCCTTCGGTGTTTCTGTCGTGGCGTCCGTTCAAGGAGGAAGGACTGAATCTGAGGGCTTTCTATAAGCGGATATTCCGGATGCCTACGCTGAACGACCTGTATTATACGTTTATCGGAAACATTAACCTGGATCCGGAGTTTACTACCCAGTATAACCTGGGGGTGACGTATACCCGCCGTTTTGCGGATACCTGGCTCCGTTCGCTGGAGTTTCAGGTAGATGCGTACTACAACGAGGTGGAGAATAAGATCGTGGCTACTCCGACGTCCAACTTTTTCCGCTGGACCATGGTGAACCTGGGCGAAGTGGAGATACGGGGAGTGGATGCGGCATTGCAGACAGACTGGCAGGTGGGAAAGGAATGGTTCTTTACGGGCCGTCTGAACTATACCTACCAGCGGGCACAGGATTTTACCGATCCTTCCAGTGAGTTTTACGGAGGACAGATTCCTTATATCCCCTGGCACAGCGGTTCGGCAGCCCTTAACGCACGCTGGCGTTCCTGGGAAGCCAGCTACAGTTTTATTTATACGGGCGAACGCTATTCTTCGCAGGCCAATATTCCGTACAATTATCAGTTGCCCTGGTATACCAGCGATTTTTCGGTATCGAAGGGATGGAAAATCCGGAAAAATGAGCTGAAAGTGACGCTGGAGGTCAATAACCTCCTGAACCAGCAGTATGAAGTGGTGACTTGTTACCCCATGCCGGGAACCAATTTTAAATTAATTACGCAGTATGAATTCTAAAAAGATATGGGCGGATGCTATCCGCAAGGCTGTTTACAGCATCGGACTTGTTTCCATCGTGTGGTTGTTTTCGGGTTGCCGGAAGGAGATTCCTGCCATCCGTTCGGGAGTCGAGTATGTGACCGAAGGTACCAATCCTCAGTATATCGAAGGATTTTTCCTGGTCAACGAAGGAAATATGGGAAGCAATAAGTGTACGATTGATTATTTTGACGCACGTATCGGAGGGTATTACCGGAATATTTATCCGGAGCGCAATCCTGACATCGTAAAGGAACTGGGAGATGTGGGCAATGATATCGCCATTCACGGCACGCGCCTGTATGTGGTAGTGAACTGCTCCAATTTTGTGGAGGTGATGGATGTACACACGGCCCGTCACATCGGCAGTGTCAACATTCCCAATTGCCGGTACATTGTCTTTCAGGGCGACAAGGCGTATGTGAGCTCGTATGCCGGACCGGTACAGATTGACCCGAATGCCCGTCCGGGTAAAGTGGTGGAAATCGACCTGGCGACCTTGCAGATTACGCGTGAGGTGGTTGTAGGATATCAGCCGGAGGAGATGGTTATTCACAACGGGCGCCTGTATGTAGCCAATTCGGGAGGGTATCGTTTCCCGAACTACGACCGGACGGTGTCGGTGGTCGACCTGGAATCGATGGAGGTGGTGAATACGATAGATGTGGCCATTAATCTCCACCGGATGGAGATAGACAGTAAGGGAAGAATCTATGTCAGTTCCCGCGGCGACTATTACGGCATCGGGTCGGATGTGTACGTGATTGATACGGAAACAGAGAAAGTGACCGGTCGTCTGGGCATTTCGGCCAGTGAGATGTGTATGGACGACGACCGCCTGTATACCATCAGTTCGGAGTGGAACTATAATACGCAGACCAATCAGATTTCTTATGCGGTGTATGATACGGAAAAAGAGGAAACGGTTTCCCATAATTTCATTACCGACGGAACCGACAAGAATATTATGATTCCTTACGGGATAGCGGTAAATCCCGAGACGAAGGAAATCTATCTTTGTGATGCGACCAACTACGTGACTCCGGGGTATCTGTACTGCTTTTCGCCGGAGGGAAAACTGAAGTGGAAGGTCCGTACAGGGGATATTCCTGCGCATATCGCATTTTCGACCACACGCTTTAGTTAATTATACTTGAGAATAAGATCGGGTGCGGCCTTGTGACGCACAGGACGCATGGAAAAACTGAAAGCCGGGATATGAAATTCTCGGCTTTTTTAATGCCAGGACGTGAAATCCCCTGTAGATTTTGTCTGAATTAAATTTATACGCCGAATAATTTATATAAATATATAAAGTCGGTAAACTTTATTGATTAATAACATTACTGTCACCGACAAATTTTGTATTTTTGTATTTAATTTAATGATTGTATCGGGGCTGTGTAACCAGTCAGTTTCGAGAAAAAAAGATTTTTAAATTAATGCATACTTCAATATTAAACACTTATGTTAACTCAAATTATTAATGCGCGTATTCTGACCCCTCAGGGTTGGTTGAAAGACGGTTCTGTGTTGATTCGCGACAACAAGATTCTGGAGGTCACCAATTGTGACCTGGCCGTAGTCGGGGCCCAGCTGATTGATGCAAAAGGAATGTATATTGTACCTGGTGGTGTTGAAATCCATGTCCATGGCGGTGGAGGAAGAGACTTCATGGAGGGTACGGAAGAGGCTTTCCGGGTAGCGGTAAAGGCGCACATGATGCACGGTACTACCAGTATTTTCCCGACATTGTCGTCTTCAACTATTCCGATGATTCAGGCAGCCGTGGCTACTACAGAAAAACTGATGGCTGAGCCGGACAGTCCTGTACTGGGATTGCACCTGGAAGGACACTATTTTAACATGAAGATGGCGGGTGGCCAGATGCCGGAAAACATCAAGAATCCGGATCCGCAGGAATACATTCCCTTGCTCGAAAGCACTCATTGTATCAAACGCTGGGATGCTGCCCCTGAACTTCCGGGAGCCATGCAGTTCGGTAAGTATGTGACCTCAAAGGGAGTCTTGGCTTCCGTCGGACATACCCAGGCTGAATACGAGGATATTTATACGGCATATCATGCGGGATATACGCATGCCACTCATTTCTACAATGCGATGCCGGGCTTCCATAAGCGTCGCGAGTATAAGTATGAGGGAACGGTGGAAAGTATCTATCTGATGGATGACATGACCGTGGAGGTTGTGGCCGACGGTATTCATGTGCCTCCTACTATCTTGCGCCTTGTACATAAAATCAAGGGTGTGGAGAAGACTGCCCTGATTACCGATGCGTTGGCATGTGCGGCCAGTGACAGCCAGGAAGCGTTCGACCCGCGTGTAATCATCGAAGACGGGGTTTGCAAACTGGCCGACCGTTCGGCATTGGCCGGAAGTATCGCTACCATGGACCGTCTGATACGTACCGTAGTGCAGAAGGCTGAGATTCCTTTGGAAGATGCGATCCGTATGGTGTCTGAGACTCCGGCACGCATCATGGGAGTTTTGGACCGCAAGGGTACGCTGGAACGTGGCAAGGATGCGGATATCATTGCGTTGGACCGTGACCTGAACGTACGGGCTGTATGGTCTATGGGAAAAATTGTGGAAGGAACAAATCAATTGTTCTAAAAGGGGACTCTAAAAAGAAAACAGTATGTTGACTCAAATTATAAATGGACAGATATTAACTCCTCAGGGATGGCTGAAAGACGGTTCGGTACTGATTAGTGATGGAAAGATCCTGGAAATCACCAACAGTGATCTGGCTGTGATTGGCGCTACAGTGATTGATGCCAAAGGCATGTATATTGTACCGGGCTTTGTAGGCATGCATATACACGGAGGAGGCGGTTTTGATTTTACGGAAGGTACGGAAGAGGCTTTTCAGACGGCTGTTGCGGCTCATCTGAAACACGGAGCCACCACGGTGTTCCCGACGCTTTCCTCTTCTTCATTCGATACCATCCGTAAGGCGGTGGCCGTTTGTGAAAAAATGATGCAGAATGCCGACGGAGTAGTACAGGGACTGCATATTGAAGGACCGTATCTGAACCGGAAAATGGCCGGTGCACAGTGGGATGAATTCCTGAAGAATCCGGATCCGGAGGAATACCTGCCTTTGCTTGAGAGCACGCAGTGCATTAAAAGATGGGACATCAGTCCGGAACTGCCGGGTGCGCATGACTTTGCACGGTATACTTCCGGAAGAGGTATTCTGACTGCGGTGACTCATACGGAGGCTGAGTACGATGAAATCAAGGAGGCTTTCCAGTGTGGCTTTACACATGCAGCGCATTTCTATAACGCGATGCCGGGATTCCACAAGCGCCGTGAATATAAGTATGAGGGTACGGTTGAGAGCGTTTACCTGATGGACGGAATGAGCATTGAGGTGATTGCCGATGGTATTCATCTGCCGGCTACGATCCTGAAACTGGCTTACAAGCTGAAAGGTGTGGAACAGACCTGTCTGGTTTCTGACTCGTTGAAATATGCGGCGTATGACGGTGAGGCCATCAATGATTCCCGCTATATCATTGACAACGGAGTTTGTAAATTGGCTGACCGCTCTTCACTGGCCGGAAGTCTGGCAACCATGGATGTACTGGTGAGAGTGATGGTGCAGAAAGCGGAAATTCCTTTGGCCGATGCGGTGAGAATGGCTTCTGAGTCTCCGGCCCGGATTATCGGTGTGGCCGATAAGAAAGGTAGTCTGCAGAAAGGTAAGGACGCAGATATCGTCATCATGGACGAGCACTTGAATGTGCGTTGTGTCATGTCAATGGGACACATTGTTCCGGAAACGAATACACTGATTCATTAATTGTCTGAAAAGGATTTTTGATATGCTGAGGCTGGAAGAAATTCCAGCCTCAGTCTGTATATGGGGTAACCGTTCCGGTGGAGCAGCTATTCTCTTAAAGTGATACCGGGTTGACCCGGTCACTGTCGGATACCGGCCGTAAGGGACGGCAGGGATTGCCTACGGCGAGCATTCCGGCAGGAATGGACCGGGTTACTACGCTTCCTGCACCGATTACGGCACCTTCACCGATTTCCACTCCCGGGAGTATCACTACATTGGCTGCAATCCAGGCATTGTCGCCTATGGTTATGGGGCGTGCTGCCATTATACCTTCGTTGCGCTGGTCGGAATCGAGAGCATGGGTGATGGTTATCAGGGAACAGTTGGGACCGATCATTACGTTGTCACCGATGGTGACTTCTGCCTCGTCGAGGATGGTCAGGTTGAAGTTTCCGACAAAATTGTTGCCGATCCGTATATTGAAACCGAAATCACAGCGGAAGGGGCTGTGAATTACCAGGTTTTCTCCTACTTTCCCCAGTAATTTCCTGAAAGCTTCCTGGCGTTCCGCTTTCAGAGAGGGGCGCATCTGGTTGATGTCAAAGCATGCGTCGGCGCAGGTTGTCAGCATGGTACTGATTTCAGGGATGTCTGCGGCCTTTCCATAGATCCACTGACCGGTACGCAATAAATCCAATAACCGGTCAATCGGCTGTACTTGAGGGTTTTGTTCCTTTTGTTTGGTTGTCATATTCTTGCTAAAACGGTATAGCTTTTCGGGTAAATATCCATAAATTACGTGTGATGAAGTGTAATTATGGTGCTGTGAAGTTACGAAAAGAGTGTAATTTATTGGAAATGAGCATTGGGTAATCGCTCATA